>WBZV01000381.1_pt1 | contig 27382 bp, 21 predicted proteins | sample 5204221 | NCBI WGS metagenome assembly WBZV01 (sample SAMN12344360, study PRJNA552823) | activated sludge metagenome | biome: Activated sludge suspended growth; feature: Nitrification reactor; material: Wastewater; isolation source: activated sludge from nitrification reactor of wastewater...
GGCAGCTTCCACGCGCTGAAGCGCATCAACCTCGACATTCCCGAGCGCAAGGTCACGGCCTTCATCGGCCCGTCGGGTTGCGGCAAGAGCACGCTGCTGCGCACCTTCAACCGCATGTTCGAGCTCTACCCCGAGCAGCGCGCCGAAGGCCGGATCCTGCTCGACGGCGACAACATCCTCGAGAAGCGTCACGACGTGAGCCTGATCCGCGCCAAGGTGGGCATGGTGTTCCAGAAGCCGACGCCCTTTCCGATGTCGATCTACGACAACATCGCCTTCGGCGTGCGGCTGTTCGAGAACCTGCCGCGCGTCGAGATGGACGAGCGCGTCGAGTGGGCGCTGAAGAAGGCGGCGCTGTGGAGCGAGGTGAAGGACAAGCTCGAGCAGAGCGGCGCCGGCCTCTCCGGCGGCCAGCAGCAGCGCCTGTGCATCGCGCGTGGCATCGCGATCAAGCCGGAGGTGCTGCTGCTCGACGAGCCCTGCTCGGCGCTGGACCCGATCTCCACCGGCAAGATCGAGGAGCTGATCACCGAGCTCAAGGCCGACTACACGGTGGCCATCGTCACGCACAACATGCAGCAGGCGGCGCGCTGCTCCGACTACACCGCCTACATGTACCTCGGCGACCTGATCGAGTTCGGGCCGACGTCGGAGTTGTTCATGAAGCCGAAGAAGAAGGACACCGAGGACTACATCACCGGGAGATTCGGATGAGCGACAAGCATCTTTCGACGCAGTTCGATTCCGAGCTGAGCGCCATCTCGACGCGCGTGCTGGAGATGGGCGGCCTGGCCGAGTCGCAGGTCGCGCAGGCGATCTACGCGCTGGTCAACTTCAGCGGCGAAACCGCTTCGCAGGTTCTCAAGCAGGAAGAGCTGGTCAACCAGATGGAAGTCGAGATCGACCGCGATCTGTCGACCATCATCGCGCGCCGGCAGCCGACCGCGCGCGACCTGCGCCTCCTGATCGCGATCTCCAAGACCATCGGCAACCTCGAGCGCGTCGGCGACGAGGCGGCGCGCATCGGCCGCACCGTGCAGCGGCTGATCAATTCGGGCGTGTCGAGCCGCCTGCGCCTGCCGGCCGGCGACGTGTCCTTCGAGGCCAGCCTCGCCACCGCCTCGCTGCGCAAGGCGCTCGACGCCTTCGCGCGGCTCGACGCGGTGAAGGCGCTCGAGGTCATCAAGGACGACAACCAGATCGACCAGGAGTTCGACGGCCTGATGCGCAAGCTGATCACCTACATGATGGAAGATCCGCGCACCATCTCGGCCTCGATCGACCTCGTCTTCGTCGCCAAGGCGATCGAGCGCATCGGCGACCACGCGAAGAACCTCGCCGAGCAGATCATCTACATCGTCAAGGGCACCGACGTGCGCCACAACTCGCTCGACGCGGTCGAGTCGATCGTGCGATGAGGGGCGCGCGATGAGCCGGGTGCTGGTGGTCGAGGACGAATCGGCGATCGCCGAGCTGATCTCGCTGAACCTGCGCCATGCGGGCTACGAGGTGGGAATCGCCGCCAGCGCCGAGCAGGCGCAGGCGGCGGTGGACGGCGTGCTGCCCGACCTCGTGCTGCTCGACTGGATGCTGCCCGGCCAGTCGGGCCTGGCGCTGGCGCGGCGCTGGCGCGGCGAGGCGCGCACGCGCGAGCTGCCCATCATCATGCTGACCGCACGCGCCGACGAAGCCGACAAGGTGGCCGGCCTCGACGCCGGGGCCGACGACTACCTCGCCAAGCCCTTTTCCACCAACGAGCTGATGGCGCGCATCCGCGCGGTGCTGCGGCGCAAGGCGCCGGAGGCGCTGGATGCGGCGGTCGAACTCGGTGGCCTGAAGCTCGACCCGGCGACGCGGCGCGTCAGCCGTGGCGAGGTGGAGCTCAAGCTCGGGCCGACCGAGTTCCGCCTGCTGCACTTCCTGATGACCCACCCCGAGCGCGTGCACAGCCGCGCGCAACTGCTCGACCGCGTCTGGGGCGACCATGTCTTCATCGAGGAGCGCACGGTCGACGTGCACGTGAAACGGCTGCGCGAGGCGCTCGCGCCGGCGCAGTGCTCGCAGATGGTGGAGACGGTGCGCGGTGCCGGCTACCGGCTCACCCAGCAGGTGGTGGCGCCCTCGGCATGAACTGGTTGTTGCCGCGCCTGACAGCGGGTGTGCTGGCCATGCTGGCGGGTGGCTTCGCCGGCTTCATGGTCTCGAACGTCGAGCACACCGTCGTCTGGCGCGTGCTCGCCGGCGGCGCCATCGGCGTGGCGCTGGCGGCCATGCTCGACACGGCGCGCGGCTACCGGCTCATCGAGTGGCTGCGCGGCAGCCAGGAGCAGCAGGCGCCGCGCGATGCCGGCTTCTGGGGCGAGCTCGGCTACCGCGTCGAGCGCTCGATCCGGCTGCGCGAGCAGGGGCTGGAGCAGGAACGGCTGCGCCTCGAGCAGTTTCTCTCCGCCATCGAGGCTTCGCCCAACGGCGTGCTGATCCTCGACGCCAGCGAGCAGATCGTCTGGTGCAACAGCGTCTCGGCCGACCACTTCGGGCTCGACCCGCAGCGCGACCGCCGTCAGCGCGTGACCAACCTGGTGCGCTCGCCGGCCTTCGTCGCCTACCTGCAGCAGCAGAGCTTCGCCGAGCCGGTGAACTTCCCGAACCCGCGCGGCGACGGCACGCTGTCGGTGCTGCTGCGGCCTTACGGCGAGGGCATGAAGCTGGTGCTGTCGCAGGACATCACCGACCGCGAGCGCAACGAGGCGATGCGGCGCGACTTCGTCGCCAACGTCTCGCACGAGATCCGCACGCCGCTCACGGTGCTGGCCGGCTTCATCGAGACCATGGGCAAGCTGCCGCTCACCGAGGTCGAGCGCGAGCGCGTGCTCGAGCTGATGACGCAGCAGGCACAGCGCATGCAGACGCTGGTGAACGATCTGTTGACGCTCGCCCAGCTGGAAGGCAGCCCGCGGCCAGCAGCCGATCGCTGGGTGGCGCTCGCGCCGCTGCTGCGGCAGGTGGAGTCGGATGCCTTGGCCTTGTCCGCCGGCCGGCACGCGATTGCGTTCGCGGACGCCGCGGGCGTCGAGCTCGCCGGCGCGCAGAGCGAGCTGCTCAGCGCCATCCACAACCTCGTCAGCAACGCGGTGCGCTACACGCCCGAGGGCGGCCGCATCACGCTCGGCTGGCAACGAGCGCCCGACGGCGGCGGCGAGCTGAGCGTCGCCGACAGCGGCGTGGGCATCGCGCGCGAGCACATTCCGCGGCTGACCGAACGCTTCTACCGCGTCGACGGCAGCCGTTCGCGCGACACCGGTGGCACGGGGCTCGGGCTGGCGATCGTCAAGCACGTGGTGCAGCGGCATGGCGCCGAGCTGCAGATCGACAGCGAGCCGGGCAAGGGCTCGCGCTTTCGCATCGTCTTCCCCGCCGCGCGCGTGCGCGCCGAGGGCGAGCTTCGCTGAGCCGCGTCAGCGCGCCGGCTGAACCAGGTCAGCGCGCCGGTAGACCAGCGTGAAGTCGTTGCGGTCGGTCGGGCGCTGCACCCGCGCCACCGGCTTCCAGCCTTCGATCTGCGGCATGCCCGGCCGCTCGTTGCCCGCCACGATGAGGAACTCGCAGGGGCTGGTCGCGGCCGGCGTGATGGCGTCGACCCGGTAGCGGCCCATCGCCTCGAGTGCGGCCAGCAGCGCGCGCGGCATCTGCGGCGCGGCGATGCAGGCATCGCGCGGCACCAGCTCGGCGATGCGCACCAGCAGCGGCCGGTAGCTGCGCGCGTGGTCGAGCAGCGGCAGCCACAGCGTCATCAGCAGCAGCCAGCACATGGCCACGCCGCCGGCCGGCAGCACCAGGCTCTTCCACAGCGGATGGCGGTGCCGCCCGGTGCGCCAGCGCACCAGCCACACCCAGGCCAGCGTGCCGGCGATGGCGATGGCCAGCGCGAAGGCCGAGAAGCTCGGGTGGAACTCCGGCGCCAGGCGCACCACGTTGGCCGCCGGCTTGGCCGGCGCGCCGGTCTGCATCGCGGCGTAGATGACCCAGATCGCCAGCGCACACAGGCTGAAGAAGAATACCGAGAACCAGTCGATCGCCGCCGAGGCGCTGCGCTGCAGGGTCGGCAGCGCGAAGGCGGCCAGCACGGCCAGCGAGGGCACGCCCAGCATCAGCGCGCGATCCGAGCCGCCCATCGCGAGGCAGGCGCCGATGGCGCTCAGCGTGATGCCCAGCGGCACGGCGATGTGCCGGTGCAGCAGGTGGCCGCGCCAGCGCCACAGCGTCCACAGCGCGAGCGGCCAGGCTGGCCAGCCGAACCACAGCAGCAGGCGCGCCGTGGTGAGCGGGTTCAGCCCGGCCAGGCCGGCGACGCGCCAGGCCCAGGCCGACAGGGCCGTGCCCAGCGCCAGCGCGATGACGCCGGCCGCCGCGATCCACCAGGCCGTGCGCCGCACCTGCGCATAGGCCGAGCGGCCGCAGATCGCCGTGCCCACGATCGCCAGCACGGTGGCGATCGCCGGTGCGCCGCTCGCGGCCATCAGCGGCAGCGAGAGCAGCGCCGCAACGCGCGAACGGCTGCGCCGGAACGGCGCGGCGGCGAGCGCGTAGAGGAACATCGAGGCCCCGGTGAGCTGCACGAGCTCGGGCGTCGTCTCGTGGCCCAGCTGCAGCAGGCCGAGCGTGGCCATCACGGCCAGCAGCGCACCGTCGGCGATCGCACGCGCGTAGTCGACCGGCGTCGCCTCGCCGCCGAAGGCGAAGGGCAGGGGCTGGGCGGCCTCGGTGCGCGCGAGGTGGTAGCTGGCGTACCAGGTGAGCATCAGCACGGCCACCAGCAGCAGCGCGAAGGGAATGCGCGCGGCCAGCGCGGCATCCAGCCAGGGCAGGGCCTTGATGAACAGCGCGCCGAGCCAGTAGGGCACCAGTGCGCCGTCGGCCGGCAGGCCGGCCAGCGCGGGCGAGAGCCAGCCGGCACGGCCTTCGGCGATTGCCGCCATGTGGCCGAAGGCCGCCACGTCGGCGTTCTTCCACGGGTCGCGGCCGAACACACCCGGCATCACGTAGGCCGCGCAGAACAGCAGCAGCGCCAGCCGCGGCAGCCGCTGTGCGGCGCGCTGGGTGACGAGGGCAGGGTTCGGCGAGTTCAACGGCGGCGGGCCTGGGAGACGGGCAATGATGCAGCAGAAATGCCGCGGCAACGAAAAAGGCAGCCGAAGCTGCCTTGATCGTCAAGCACGCGAAGCGGTTTACTTCTTCAGGTGCGCGAACTTGTTGCGGAACTTCTCGACGCGGCCGCCAAGCGAGTCCACGCTCTTCTGCGTGCCGGTGTAGAACGGGTGCGATTCGCTGGTGGTTTCCAGCTTCATCAGCGGCAGCTCGCGGCCGTCTTCCATCTTGATGGTTTCCTTCGTCTGCACGGTCGAGCGCGTGACGAACTTGAAACCGTTGGACAGATCCACGAAGCAGACTTCGCGGTAGCTGGGGTGGATGCCTTCTTTCATGTCTTGCCTCTCGAGCGGCTGATTCGGGAGCCACGCCGACCCATTCGGCGCACTTTCCGACGCTGGAAAACCGCGAAGTATAACTGATCGGCCGATCAGCCCCCGCGCCGCATCATGTCGAAGAAGTCCAGGTTGTTCTTCGACTGCTTCATCTTGTCGAGGATGAACTCCATCGCCTCGATCTCGTCCATGTTGTAGAGCAGCTTGCGCAGGATCCAGGTCTTCTGCAGGATCTCCGGCTTGAGCAGCAGCTCCTCGCGGCGCGTGCCCGACTTGTTGATCAGGATCGAGGGGTAGACGCGCTTCTCGGCCATGCGGCGATCGAGGTGGATCTCGCAGTTGCCGGTGCCCTTGAACTCCTCGTAGATCACCTCGTCCATGCGGCTGCCGGTGTCGATCAGCGCGGTGCCGATGATGGTGAGAGACCCGCCTTCCTCGACGTTGCGCGCCGCGCCGAAGAAGCGCTTGGGGCGCTGCAGCGCGTTGGCATCGACGCCGCCGGTCAGCACCTTGCCGGAGCTCGGCAGCACGTTGTTGTAGGCGCGCGCGAGGCGGGTGATGGAGTCGAGCAGGATCACCACGTCCTTCTTCAGCTCCACGAGGCGCTTGGCGCGCTCGATCACCATCTCGGCCACCTGCACGTGGCGGGCGGCCGGCTCGTCGAAGGTCGAGCTGATGACCTCGCCGCGCACCGTGCGCACCATCTCGGTCACTTCCTCGGGGCGCTCGTCGACGAGCAGCACGATCAGGTAGACGTCCGGGTGGTTGGCGACGATCGCGTGCGCGATGTTCTGCATCATCACCGTCTTGCCGGTCTTGGGCTGGGCGACGAGCAGCGCGCGCTGGCCTTTGCCGATGGGCGCGATCAGGTCGATGATGCGCCCGGTGATGTTCTCTTCCGACTTGATCTCGCGCTCGAGCTTGAACTGCTCTTTCGGGAAGAGCGGCGTCAAGTTCTCGAACATGATCTTGTGCTTGCTCTCCTCCGGGGTCAGGCCGTTGACGCGGTCGACCTTGACGAGCGCGAAGTAGCGCTCGCCGTCCTTCGGAACCCGCACTTCGCCCTCGATGGCGTCACCGGTGTGCAGGTTGAAGCGGCGGATCTGGCTCGGGCTGAGGTAGATGTCGTCGGTCGACGCCATGTAGCTCGTGTCCGGCGAGCGCAGGAAGCCGAAGCCGTCGGGCAAGACCTCCATCACGCCGTCGCCGAACACCTGCTCGCCGGCCTTGGCGCGCTTCTTCATGATCGCGAACATCAGCTCCTGCTTGCGCATGCGAGCGACGTTCTCGATCTCCAGGCCTTCGCCCATCTTGATGAGCTCGGAGACGTGGAGCGCTTTCAGTTCGGAAAGATGCATGGAGGAACACCCTGGGGTGGAGCCGGGCGGCGCGCGATGGCGCCAAGGCGGAAATGCACTACTTGGGAGTGGGGGCCGGATCCACGCGAGGCTGCGTGGCGGCGGATCTTCCGCTGGGTCGCCCGGCTGCTCGTGGCAGCGGGGGCGGCTCAGCTATTGGAGGAGATTATAGATGACCGTCGAGGAAGGCCGTCAATTGGGCCTTGGACAGCGCGCCGACCTTGGTCGCGGCGTGCTGGCCGTCCTTGAACAGCATCAGCGTCGGGATGCCGCGGATGCCGAACTTGGCCGGGGTGACGTTGTTCTCGTCGACGTTCATCTTCACGACCTGCAGGCGGCCGTTGTAGTCCTTCGAGACCTCGTCGAGGATGGGCGCGATCATCTTGCACGGGCCGCACCACTCGGCCCAGTAGTCGACCAGCACCGGCTTGTCGGACTTCAGCACGTCGGTATCGAACGACGCATCGGAGATGTGTTTGATCAGCTCGCTGCTCATGGCTTGTCCTCGGGAGAATGCCTCGTGCGCAGATGACGAGGCACAATGATTCTGACACAAAGCCCCCCCGTGGCGCCGGCCGCGGCACCCCGTCCTGCCTATGGCCGCGATAGCGCGACTCCCCTTGAACGCCGCGGGCGATGCCGCCTGGGATGCGCTCGCTGCCCGAGTCTCGCAATGGCGTGAGCAGGAAGGCATCGAACTGCGCGATGCGGTCGTGCTGCTGCCCTTCGGTGCGCTGCTCGCGCCGGCACGGGCGGCCTTCGCGCGCCGCGGCGGCTGGCCGCCACGCATCGAGACGACACGCACGCTGGCCGCCTCGCTCGGCCCGGCCGAGGCGGTAGCGCCGCAGTCATTGAGCTTCGACGTGCCGGCCGACCGCCTCGTCGCCGCACGCCTGCTGCGCGCTCAGGCGCTCGGCCAGGCGCTGGCGCGGCGCGACCCGCGCCGCTTCGAGCGCGCCGTCGGCGCGCTGGTCGAAAGTGCGCAGGCGTTCGCGCGCGCTGCGCAGGCACGTGCGCCGCAGCGGCGCGAGGCCTGGTGGGCCGAAGCGCGCGCGCTTCTCGCGCCGACCTCGGGGCCGGGCACGCAGCAGCGCTGGCTGGCGCGCATCGCGCTCGAGTGGGCGGCCGCGACGGGCGAGGCGCCCACCGACCGCCTGTTCGCGCTGCGCCCTTCGGCCTGGATCGTCGTGCAGGCCGGCGGGGCCGATGAGCTGGCGCAAGCGCTGCTGGCCGAAGCCCCGGCGGGCGTGCGCTGCCTGATCATCGATGCCGATGCCGCCCTGACCGAGACGCCGCGTGCCGCGCCGGCCCTGGCGCGCTGCGACGACGTCGAGCAGGAAGCGCAGCGCAGCGCCGCGCAGGTGCTGGCCCACCTGGAGCGCGGCGAATCGCCGGTGGCGCTGGTGGGGCTGGACCGCCAGCGCGTGCGGCGCGTGCGTGCGCTGCTCGAGCGGCAGAACGTGCCGCTGGCCGACGAGACGGGCTGGACGCTCTCGACCACCCGCGCCGCCGCCCTGGTGATGAGCTTGCTGCGCAGCGCTTCGCCGCATGCATCCAGCGACAGCCTGTTCGACTGGCTCAAGGCGCTGCGCGAGTGGCCCGGCGACGCTGGGTTCGACGATCGGGTGCGCGAACTCGAGCGCCAGTGCCGGCGCCGTGGCGTCGCGCGCGTCGCTCGCATCGCGGCGCTCGAGCTCGACGACAAATTGGAAACCTTCTTCGCCCAGCTCGAAGCGGTGCTGGCGCGTTTGCGCTCGGCACCGCGCTCGGTGGCCGAGTGGCTGGCCGCGCTGCGCGATGCGCTGGTCGCGTGTGGCGGCTGGGAGGCGCTGTGCGGCGACGAGGCTGGCCGCGCGGTGTTGCGCGCGCTGCGGCTGGACGCCGAAGGCAGCAGCCCCGCGGCCTGGCGCGAGGCCACCGGCACGGCGCGTCTCGGCCTGGAGGGCTTCGTCGCCTGGGTCGACGCTGCGTTCGAGGCCGCCACCTTCAAACCCGCCGCGCCGCCGCCGGAAGCCGTGCGCGTGATCATCACGCCGCTGGCGCAGCTGATGCTGCGCCCCTTCGCGGCGGTGGTCTGCCCGGGCGCCGACGATCGCCACCTCGGCGCGGCGCCGGCGACACATCCGTTGCTGTCGGACGCCGAACTCATCGCACTCGGCCTGCCCGGCCGCGCCGAGCGGCAGCAGCGTGAAGCTCTCGCCTTCGCCCACGCGTTGGCCGCACCGCAGGTGACGCTGCTGCGCAGCCATGCCGACGCCGACGGCGAGCCGCTCTCCGACAGCCCGCTGGTGCAGCGGCTCGCGCTCGATCTCGCCGCGCAAGGCCGCGCGCTCGCCGAGTGGCAAGACCCACGCCCCACGCTGCGGCTCGAAGCGCAGCCGCTCTCGCGGCCGCTGCCGGTGGCGGCCGACGCCTTGCCGACGCGCGTATCGGCCAGCGCGGTGGAGGCGCTGCGCGACTGCCCGTACCGCTTCTTCGCCCGCCACGTGCTGGGCCTGCGAGAAGACGACGAGCTCGAGGCCGAGCTCGAGAAGCGCGACTACGGCGACTGGCTGCACCATGTGCTGCTCGCCTTCCACCGCCAGCGCGGCGAGCCCGCGCCGCTGGCGGCCGAGGCCGAGTGCCTGCAGCGCATCGCCGTGCAGGAGCAGGCCGCGATGGGCCTGGCCGACGACGAGTTCCTGCCCTTCGCGGCCAGCTTCGCGCGCTTCGTGCCGGCTTACCTCGCCTGGCTGCATGCGCGCGATGCGGAGGGCGCGCGCTGGCAGGACGGCGAGCGCGAGCTGCGCATCCGGCCCGAGGCGATGGGCGGCGTCGAGCTGCAAGGCGTGATCGACCGCATCGACAGCGTCGAGCTCGGCGGCGCGCTCGAGCTGATCGACTACAAGACCTCGTCCATCCAGCGCCTGAAGGACAAGCTGAAGCAGCCCCTGGAAGACACCCAGCTCGCCTTCTATGCCGCGCTGCTCGCGTCGCAGGCCACGCTGCCGCTGCGCGCCTGCTACCTGCCGCTGGACCAGGCCGACGAGATCAAGCCGCTCGTGCACCCGCAGGTGCAGCGCAGCGCCGATGTGCTGGTGCGCGAGCTCGGCGCCGAGTTCGCTCGCCTGCGCGATGGTGCGCCGCTGCCGGCGCTGGGCGAGGGCGAGGTGTGCGAGAACTGCGAGGCGCGTGGGCTGTGCCGGCGTGATCACTGGCCCGACGGAGTGAGCGCATGAGCACGAGCCCGGCCTACCGCGCCGACGGACGCGACGTGTCGCGCGAGGCCTTCTACGCGCTCGCCTGCGATCCGCGCCGCAGCGTCGTCGTCGAGGCCTGCGCCGGCGCCGGCAAGACCTGGATGCTGGTGTCGCGCATCGTGCGCGCGCTGCTCGATGGCGCGCAGCCGCAGGAGATTCTCGCCATCACCTTCACCAAGAAGGCGGCCGGCGAGATGCGCGATCGCCTCGACAAGTGGCTGCGCGAGTTCGCCGCGCCGGCGATGAACGATGCGACGCGCATCGAGGAACTGGTCGCGCGGGGTGTGCCGAGTGCCGAAGCGCCGGCCTGGGTCGAGGCGCTGGCAGGCCTGCAGCGCCGCGTGCTCGACAGCGGCCGCGCGGTGGAGGTGCGCACCTTCCACGCCTGGTTCGCGCAGCTGCTGCGCGCTGCGCCCTACGAGCTGCTCGACGAGATCGGCCTCGACCCCGAGGGCGAGCTGCTGCTGGACATCGCCGACCATCGCAGCGAGGTGATGCGGCGCTTCCATGGCGCGCTGCTGCGCGACGAAGCGCGCCGTGCCGACCATGCCGAGCTGCTGCGCCTGCGCGGCCGCAGCCAGGCGGCCAAGTGGTTCGAGGCGGTGCTGGCGCGGCGCGTCGAGCTCGAGCTGGCCGATCGTGCCGGCGTGCTGCAAGACGGCGTCGCGCCCGCCGTGACTGAAGGCGCCGCGCCGCCCTGTGCCGAGGTGGGCAACGCGGCCTGGCGCCACGATCTGCTCGGCCTCGCGGCGGCGCTCGCGGCGAGCGCGAAGAAGATCTGCCGCGACGCCGGCGCAGCGCTGCAAGCGGCGCTGGAGCTCACCGACGCCGCGGCGCGTTTCGCGGCGGTGTGGGCAGCGCTCTTCACTACCACCGGCACGCCGCGCAAGCTCGGTGACCTGCCCGGACTCGACGCGAGCGTGCGCGCGCTGGAGACCCTCGCCGCGCGCCAGCACCAGCACGAATGCCACCTCGAGCACGCCCGCATGCTGCGGCTCGCGCGCGTGCTGCTGGCCGAGTACGCCGCCTACAAGCGCGAGCGCGGCCTGCTCGACATGAACGACCTCGAGCATGGCGCGCTGGCGCTGCTGCGCGACGCCAGCCTGTCGGGCTGGGTGCAGGAGCGGCTGGACGCGCGCATCCGCCACGTGCTGATCGACGAGTTCCAGGACACCAGCCCGCTGCAATGGCATGCGCTGCACGCCTGGCTGTCGGCCTATGCCGGCGCGGGCGGCGGGGCGAGCGGGCAGCGCGCGCCGGCGGTGTTCGTGGTCGGCGATCCGAAGCAGAGCATCTACCGCTTCCGCCGCGCCGAGCCGCGCGTGTTCGGCGCGGTGCGCGAGTTCGTCGTCGAGGCGCTGGGCGGCTGCGTGCTCGAGTGCGACCACACGCGCCGCAATGCGCCCGGCGTGCTCGCGGCGCTCAACACGGTGTTCGAGGCAGCGCAGGGCGAGGGCGCCTTCCTGGGCTTCCGCGCCCACACGACCGAAGTCGACGCGGACGGCGCGCCGGCGCTGTTCGCCCTGCCGCGCGTGCCGCGCCCGGCCAAGGGCGACAAGCCGGACGAGGCGGACGAGCCGCGCTGGCGCGACAGCCTCAGCGAACCGCGCCGCGAGCCCGAGCTGCAACGCCGCGAGGCCGAGGCGCAGATGGTGGCCGAGGCCATCGTGCAGCAGATCGAGGCCGGCGTCGCGCCGCGCGAGCTGCTGGTGATGGCGCGCAAGCGTGCGCCGCTGCGGCTGCTCGCGCAGGCGCTGCAGCGCCGCCACGTGCCCTGCGTGGCAGTGGACGACGCCACGCTGATCGAAGCGCCCGAGGCGCAGGATCTGGTCGCCGTGCTCGATGCGCTGGTCTCGCCGCAGCACCGCCTGTCGCTCGCGCGCGCGCTGCGCAGCCCGCTGTTCGACGCGGCCGACGCCGATCTGCTCGCGCTCTCTCGCCGCGCCGGTGCGGCGGGCGACTGGTGGGGCGCGCTGATGAACTGGCCCGGCGAGGGCGATGCGCTGGCACGCGCGCGCCGGCTGCTGGCCGCCTGGCAGGAGGCCGCGCGCCACCTGCCGCCGCACGATCTGCTCGACCGCATCGTCGCCGAGGGCGAACTGCGCGAGTGCCTCGCCGCGCGTGTGCCCGCCGCGCAGCGGGCGGTGGCGCTGGCCACGGTGGATGCGGTGCTGGCCCAGTCGCTGGCGCTCGACGGCGGGCGTTATGCCACGCCCTATGCCTTCGTGCGCGCGCTGCGCCGGCGCACGATCACGGTGCCGGCGCCCGATCTGGGCGGCGCCGTGCGCCTGCTGACCGTGCACGGCGCCAAGGGGCTGGAGGCCGACGTCGTGTTCGTGATGGACGCCGACCCCGAGCCCAATCGCACCGAGACCGCCACGTTGCTGGTCGACTGGCCGGTGCGGCTCAGTGCGCCGCGCCGCTGCGCCTTCCTCTACAACGAGAACCAGGCCCCGGCCGAGCTGGCCGACGCGATGGCCGAGGAGCAGCGCGAGCGCGCGCGCGAGGAGCTCAACGGCCTGTACGTGGCGATGACGCGCGCCCGGCACACGCTGGTGCTGAGCGCCACCGAGCCGTCGCGGCGCACGGCCGCGGCGAGCTGGTGGCAGCGTGTAGCGCCGCTCGCCGCGCCCTGGCCGCAGGCGGCGGCAACGAAGGCTGTTCCGCGCCCCGAGCCGGCGCCCGAACTGATCGTGCTGCCGCGCTGGAGCGATGCGCCGCTCGCGCCGCCGGCGCCGGCACCGGTCGACGACAGCCCGGCTTCGCGCCTCGGCCAGGCGGTGCACCGCGTGCTCGAGTGGCGCAGCGGCGCGGGCGGCGAACTGCAGGCGCTGGCGGCCGGCGCGGCCGCCGAGTTCGGCGCGCCCGCCGAGGAGGTGGCGCGCGTGGCCGGCCGCATCCTCGCCCACCCGGATTGCGCACGCTTCTTCGATGCGACGGCGCTGCGCTGGGCGGGCAACGAGGTGCCGGTGAGCGTGGACGGCAGCGTGCGTTACATCGACCGGCTGGTGCGCCTGGATGATGCCGGCGTCGACACCTGGTGGGTGCTGGACTACAAGCTGCAGCACCGCCCCGAGGCGCTGGAGGCCTACCACGCCCAGCTCGCCGCTTACCGCGAGGCGGTGCGGCAGGCGCAGCCCGGGGCGCGCGTGCGCAGCGCCTTCATCGCCGGCGATGGCCGCCTGATCGAATCCGGATCGGCCTGATCTGAGGGGCTTTCGCCCCGCTGATCGTCGCTTGCGCGCAGCGCCGGCTCGCTTCCAATCGATGCAGACCACCTGCCAGTCCCGATGGCCGCTTCCGTCACGCCCGCTTCTCCTGCCCGCACCAGCCCGCCGCGCGCCTTCGGCCGCTACGAGCTGCGCCAGCTACTGGGCAAGAGCGCTGGCAGCATGGCCTGGCTCGCCTTCGATCCGCGCCTCGGCCAGGAGGTGATGCTGACGCTGCCGCGCGTGCAGCCGCACGATGCCGAAGCGCTCGAGCTGCGCCTGCGTGAGATGAAGCAGGCCGCGCGGCTCAACCATCCGAATCTCGCCCACGTCATCGAGGTCGGCGTGCAGGATCACTGGCCCTATCTCGCCTGCGACCGCGCCCTCGGCCTCACGCTGGGCGAGTGGCTGGCCGCTCAGCCGCCGCTCGCGCCGCTGGACGTGGCCGGCCTCGTCTGCCAGGCCTTGCAAGGGCTGGCCTTCGCGCACGAGGCGGGCGTGGCGCACCGCGACCTGCAGCTCCACCACGTGCTGATTGGCGCGCAAGGCCAGCTGCGGCTGGCGGCCTTCGGCGCCGTCGAGGCGCCGCCGGCGGCGCCCGAGGCCGATGCCCGCCGTGCCCAGCGCGACGACGCCGAGCGCGACGTGCTGGCCATCGGCGTGCTGCTGCACCAGATGCTCTCCGGCGCACCGGTGCTCGACGAGGCCGACGTGAGCGTGGTGATCGCGCGCATGCCGCCGCACGGCCGCGATCTGGTGCGCCTGCCCTGGACCACGCCGCAGCCGGTGCCCGAGGGCCTGCGCGCCATCGCCAACCGCTGCACCGCCTCGCAGGAGCGCCAGCGCTACCTGAACGCGCGCACGCTGCTGCGCGCGCTGGAAGGCTGGCGCGAAGTCGAGCAGCGCGGGCAGGGCGACCCGATCGCGCTGCTGATCGACCGGCTGCACAGCGTCGGCCACCTGCCGGCGCTGCCGGGCATCGCGCGGCGCCTGGCCAAGCTCTCGTTCACCGACACGCAGCGCACCGACGAGATGGCCGAGCTGCTGCTGCAGGACATCGCGCTCAGCTTCGAGCTGCTGCGCACGGTCAACTCGGCCCAGGTGCGCGGCACGCAGGTGGCCGGCAACGGCCCGGTGCTGACGCTGCGCCGCGCCATCGCGCTGCTGGGCGTGGACGGCGTGCGCAACACGGCCAACGCGCTGCGCCAGTGGCCGGGGCCGATGGACGAAGCGGCCGCGGCGGCGATGGCGCGCCTGATCAACGTCGTGCGCCTGGCCGGGCACGCCGCGCAGGCGCTGCGTCCGCCGGGCTACGACGCCGAGGTGGTCTTCCTCGTCGCGGTGATGCAGAACCTCGGCCGGCTGCTGGTGCAGTACCACTTCCCGGACGAGGCCGAGCAGATCCGCCAGCTGATGCAGCCGCTGCCGCCCAAGGAGCCCGAGGCGCCGCCGCAGCCCGGCCTGAGCGAAGAGTCGGCCGCCTATGCGGTGCTGGGTGTGGACATCGAATCGCTGGGCGCCGCGGTGGCACGCCACTGGGGCCTGGGCGACGAGGTGCAGCACATGATCCGCCGCCTGCCCGCCGGCAAGCCGGTGCGCCACCCGGACAGCGATGCCGACATGCTGCGCGCCGCCGCGAGCGCGGCCAACGAGGCGGTCGATGCGATGACGCGCCTGCCGGCACCGAAGATCGCCGCCGCCATCGCGCAGGTGTCGCAGCGCTATGCGCGCGTGCTCGAGCTCAGTCCGCGCGAACTGCAGGAGGCCTTGCAGGGCGCACGCGCTGCACTGCAGAGCGGCACGGCCGCTGCGGCGATGCCGCGCACGATCACCAGCGCGGGTGAAGCCACCGCGACGGGGCCGGCATGAACAAGATCGGCCGCTTCGAATTGCGCCGCGTGCTCGGCAAGGGCGCGCAGGCCACCGTCTGGCTGGGCTTCGATGCGCGCCTGGAGCGTGAGGTGGCCGTCAAGCTCATCACCGCGGGCGCCGACGTCGACCCGCGCGACATCACGCACTGGCTGCAGGAGGCGCGCAGCGTCAGCCGCCTGACGCATCCGTCCATCGTGCCGGTGTTCGAGGCCGACGTGCAGGACGGCAAGCCCTACCTCGTCTTCGAGTTCGTGCCCGGGCGCACGCTCGCAGAACACGTGCGCGCGCGCGGCGCGCTGCCGCCGCACGAGGCGCTGGCGCTGATGCTGGGTGTGCTCGAGGCGCTGCAGGCCGCGCATGCGGGCGGCGTGGTGCATCGTGACTTGAAGCCTTCGAACATCCTCGTCGATGGCAGCGGCCGCGCGCGCGTGATGGATTTCGGCATCGCCGCGCGCCTGAACGATCGCGGCGGCGTGGCCGGCGAGGGCCTGGTGGTGGGCACGCCCAACTACATGTCGCCCGAGGCCACGCGCGGCGCGACGCCGACGCCGGCGATGGACGTGTTCTCCGCCGGCCTGGTGCTGGTGGAGATGCTGGCCGGCCACCCGCTGGTGCGCGAGCGCGACCCCTATGCCGCGATGCGCCGCATCGCCGAGCAGGATCTGGCGCTGCCCGCCGAGCTGCCTTCGACTGTGGACGATCCGCTGCGCGCCGTGCTGCGCCGCGCGATCGCGCGTGACCCGGCGCAGCGCTTCGCCGATGCGAGCGCCTTCGCCGATGCGCTGCGCCAGTGGATGACGCCGCGCAGCAGCGAGAGCGAAGCGGGCGCCGCGTCGAACAGCGGCACGCTCGACTTCCTGCTGCGGCGCATGCGCCACAAGAGCGACTTCCCGGCGCTGTCGGATTCGATCGCACGCATCCAGCGCATCGCCGCCTCCGAGCACGAGAGCCTGGCCAGCCTGTCGAGCGAAATCCTCAAGGACGTGGCGCTCACCAACAAGCTGCTGCGCCTGGTCAACAGCGCGCACTTCACGCATGCCGGCGGCGGCAGCATCAGCACGGTGTCGCGCGCGGTGGCGCTGATCGGCTTCGCGGGCATCCGCAACATGGCGCTCAGCCTGGTGCTGCTCGAGCACATGCACGACAAGGGCCACGCCAACCAGCTCAAGGAAGAATTCCTGCGCGCGCTGATGGCCGGCTCGCTGGCCGGCGAACTGTGCCGCGTGGCGCGCGAGGGCGAAGAAGCCTTCATCGGCGCGATGTTCCAGAACCTCGGCCGGCTGCTCACCGAGTACTACTTCCCCGAGGAGGCGCGCCAGATCCGCAGCGCCGTGGCGGCGAGCGTGCGCGACGCCGGCTCGCTGGCCGCGCAGGCGCAGGCCGAGGCGGCTGCGGCCATCGGCGTGCTGGGCCTGAGCTTCGAGGACCTGGGCCTGGGCATCGCCAAGAGCTGGGGCCTGCCCGACACCTTGCAGCGCTGCATGCGCCGCCCCGACGGCGAACCGCCGGCGCGCGTGCCCGACAAGGCGCCCGAGCGGCTGCGCTGGCTGACGCTGGCCGCCAACGAACTCACCGACACGCTGCTGCGCACCGAGGGCGACCCGACCGCGCGGCTGGCGGCCATCGCCGAGCGCCACGCGCGCGCGCTCGGCCTCTCGGTGCGCGAGATCCAGTCGGCCACCGAGCAGGCACGCCATCGCCTCGCGCAGGCGGCCCAGGCGATGAGCCTGCAGGTGGCGCCGAATTCACCGGCGCGGCGCCTGCTCGCCACCGTGGTGGCCGAGGCGCCGCCCAGCGCGGCCGATGCCGACACGCTCGCGCCGCACACGCTGCAGGCTACCGTGACCGCCTTCGAGGCGACGCGCATCGAGGAAGCGCCGCCGCGCATCAACGCCGCCGAGGTGCTGGCCGCGGGCATCGCCGACATCACCAACTCGATGGTCGAGAGCTTCAAGCTCAACGAAGTGCTGCGCATGATCCTCGAGACCATGTTCCGCGCGCTGGGCTTCCGCCGCATCGTCTTCTGCCTGCGCGACCCGAAGACCGAGACGCTCACCGGCCGCTTCGGCCTGGGCGAAGGCGCCGAGGCCGTGGCCGCGCAGTTCAGGGTGCCGCTCAAGGGCGGTGCCGACCTGTTCGCGCTGGTCTGCGCCAAGGGCGCCGATACGCTGATCAGCGACGCCACCGTCGCCAACATCGAGGCCAAGCTGCCGCCCTGGTACCGCAGCCACGTGCGCGCGCCGGCCTTCCTGCTGCTGCCGCTGACGCTGAAGGGCGCGCCCTTCGCGCTGATCTATGCCGACAAGGCGCAGCCCGGCGGCATCGAACTCGGCGAGAAGGAACTGTCGCTGCTGCGCACCCTGCGCAACCAGGCCGTGATGGCCTTCAGGCAGGCGAGCTGAGGCCTGTGGCGGGCGGGGCGAAAAGGCCCGCCGCCGACACACGAAGGCACATCCGGCAGGGAGGAGAACCGGCAATCGGGGCGTGTCGGCCCGCGTGAAACGCGGTGCTGGCGGGCGACGCCATCATGGGCCGTGCAGGTTAGCTGCAGGTTAATCGCCCGGAAGGAGTTGGGGTGACGAGCCTTACCCCCGGCACTGGTCGCAACGCTTAGGGCTGCTTGGTTCCCCACCTGACCCGGTTGGGCGCGCTCCCATGCGGGGAGGCCCGTCGAGCGGCATTGTAGGCGAGCGGGGTGGTCGGTTGGAATGCACGAAATGATCGCATTCAAATGATGTAAATGATTCATATGGCGAATTGCGTGATCAAATTCGCCGCATGCCTACATCGCCTCAATCCGACCCCCTGACCGACCTGATGGATCGGTTGAGCCGGCAGCCGGACCTGCCGTCGCTGCCCTCGCTGATGCCCGAGGTGCGGCGTCTGGCGCGTTGCGAGCGCTCGCGGGTGCAGGCGCTGTCGGCCGTGCTGCTCAAGGACCCGGGCTTGAGCCAGCGGCTGCTGAGGCTCGTGAATGCCTCGTTCTACCGGACGGCCGGGGCGGGGCAGATCGTCACCATCACCCGTGCCATCGCCGTGATGGGCTTCGATGCCGTGGGGCGGCTGGCCGTGGCCGCACGGCTGATCGACGCGCTGCTGCAGCGCGATGCCTCCATGGACCTTCGCGAAGACTGCCTGCGGGCGCTGCTGGCCGCGATGCTCGCCGACCAGCTCGCCGAGGGCCGCCGCGACACCGAGGATGCCTACCTCGCAGCACTGTTCCGCAACCTGGGGCGGATGCTCGTCGCCTTGCATCTGCCGCAAGCCCGGCGCAGCGCACGGTCGGCCGTGCCAGCCGACCGCTGGCCATGCAGCGACGAGGAGGACGCGGCCGCCCGCCGGCCACTCGGCCAGGCCTTCAGCGAGATCGGCCAGCGACTCGCGGGGCAGTGGGGCTGGCCGCCGCTGCTGGCGCAGAGCATGGTGCGCGATGCCGGCGCGGGGCGCTTCGGCACGCCGGCCCTGGCCGCCCTGGCCGACGACCTTGCCGACCTGCTGCTGCGGCGCCCGAGCGAACAGTGGCCCGCGGCGTGCCACGCGCTCGTGCGCCACCCGGAGGGGCCGGGCGTGGCGCGCCTCGAGGCGGCGTTGGGCTGGGCGCGCCTGCGCGTGCCCGACCTCGCGGCGCTGCTCGAGCTGCCGCTGAGCCGCTTTCCCGCCTGGGGTGGTCGGGGCCAGGCGGCCGCGGCCGATGCGGGGCGCGTCGGCGATCACGATGCCATCGCTCCGGCCGATCAGGAGACGGTGGCGCCGGAAGGCCCTGCCGAGCTGATGAGCCAGGCCATCCAGGATCTCAGCGCCGCGCTGGTCGAAGGCGGCGATGCTCTCGAGAGCGCGCCGGCGCTCGCGCTGGAGGCACTCTGGCGCGGGCTCGATGCGCGCGCGGCGCTGCTGTGCATACGCCGCCCCGACGGCTCGCTGCACGGCGCCATGACCTTGATGCAGGGCCGGCTGCCCGACTGGCATGCGCACTGCCGGGTCGATCCCGACAAGGGCGACGATCTCTTCGCGCTGCTGTGCCGCCGCGGCGTCGACACGGCCATCGAGGACGCGCGCGAGCCGCGCATCGCGCAACGTCTGCCGGGCTGGTTCCGCGCCGGGCCCGACGCGCGCCGCTTCATGGTGCTGCCGATGCACTCGCGCGGCGTGCCGCTCGGCATGATCTACCTGGATGCCGACGCCGAAGCGCAACTGCGGCCCGATGCCCACCGGCTGCGCCTCGCGCGCAGCCTGCGCAACCAGCTGATGCTGGCCCTGCCCGCGCCGTCGGGCTGAGACCTCGGCTCAGCGCAGCTGCAGCGCGTCGTCGCCCCACTCGATGCCCAGCGGTTCGACGATCAGGCGCTTCGCGCCGGCCTCGACGCGGCCCGCGATCATCGCGGCCACGCCCTGCGCCTGGGCGATCTCGACGCAGCGTTGCGCCTCTTCCTGCGCGACGAAGAGTGCAAAGCCGGCGCCCATGTTGAGCGTGCCGTAGGCCTCGTGGTCGTCCTGGCGCGCGTGCTGCTGGATGAACTTCAGCACCGGCGGCACCGGCGGCACGGCGTGGACGCGGTAGGACAGCGTGGCCGGGTGGCGCAGCAGCTTGCGCCAGCCGTGGCCGGTGATGTTGGCGCAGTAGTGCGGCACGATGCCGGCCTTGGCGAGCGCCTCGGTGACGGGCGAATACAGCGTGGTCGGTGCGAGCAGCGCCTCGCCGTAGCTGAGGCCCTTCGCCACCTCGGTGAGATAACCCTGCGGCAGCCGCTCCACCAGCTTGCGCGCCAGGCTCAGGCCGTTGGCGTGGATGCCGCTGGAGGCCAGCAGCACGATGGCGTCGCCGGCGCCGAGCTTGTCGCCCAGCGAGAGCCGCGCCTTCGGATTGACGATGCCGGTGCAGCTGGCGGCGAGGTCGATGCGGCCGGCCTCGACGATGCCCGCCAGCGCCGGCGTCTCGCCGCCGCCCCAGGCCACGCCGCAGGTGTCGCAGGCCTTCTTCCAGCCGGCCACCAGGGCCTGCGCGCGCTGCGCGTCGCCGAACCAGTCGCTGCCGCCGGCGGCCCAGTAGGCCTGCACCACCAGCGGCGTCGCGCCGACGGTGATGAGGTCGTTGATCGCCATCGCGATGGTGTCCTGCGCGATCGCGTCGTAGAAGCTGCGGCCGGTGAGCGCCTTCATCTCGTCGGCCACCAGCGCCTTGGAGCCCAGGCATTCGACGATGCTCGCCAGATAGAACGGCCCGACGTCGAGCACATAGGCCGATTCGCCGCGCGAGGCCGGCACTTCGGCGAAGCCGTGCGCGGCCAGGTTGACGGCGGTGGCGGCGGCGGCGCGCTGCGCGGCCACCTTGAGCGGGTCGATCAGGTCGTAGTTGACGCCGGCCTGTTCGTAGCTGAGCGTGCTGGAGTCGGGGCGGGCGGCGTCGGTCATGGGGCGCGATTATCGGCCAGCCGATGCGCCGGCCCGGGCGGAGGGCGGCCCGTAGAATGAAGCGCATGAGTTATCTCGTGCTTGCCCGCAAGTACCGGCCGCGCAGCTTCGAGGCGATGGTCGGGCAGGAGCACGTCGTGCAGGCGCTGGCCAATGCGCTCACGCAGCAGCGGCTGCACCACGCCTACCTGTTCACCGGCACGCGCGGCGTGGGCAAGACCACGGTCTCGCGCATCCTCGCCAAGTCGCTCAACTGCACCGGGCCGGACGGGCAGGGCGGCATCACCGCGCAGCCCTGCGGCGTCTGCGATGCCTGCCGCGACATCGACGCCGGCCGCTTCGTCGACTATGTCGAGCTCGACGCGGCGAGCAACCGCGGCGTCGAGGAGATCTCGCAGCTGCTCGACCAGGCCGTCTACAAGCCGGTGCTGGGCCGCTTCAAGGTCTACATGATCGACGAAGTGCACATGCTCTCGAACACCGCGTTCAACGCGATGCTCAAGACGCTGGAGGAGCCGCCCGAGTACCTCAAGTTCGTGCTGGCCACCACCGACCCGCAGAAGGTGCCGCCGACGGTGCTGTCGCGCTGCCTGCAGTTCAACCTGCGTCCGATGGCGCCGCAGACGGTGCAGGAGCACCTGGCCGCGGTGCTGGCGCAGGAGCAGATAGCGGCCGAACCCGGCGCGCTGCGCCTGCTCGCGCGCGCCGCGCGCGGCTCGATGCGCGACGCGCTCTCGCTCACCGACCAGGCCATCGCCTTCGGCGCCGGCGCGCTCGCCGAGGCCGGTGTGCGCCAGATGCTCGGCGCGGTGGACCGCGGCCATGCCGTGCGCCTCGTGGAGGCGCTCGCGGGCGGCGACGGTGCGGCGCTGATCCAGTCCGTCGACGGCCTGCGTGCGCTGGGCCTGTCGGCCGCCGGAACGCTGGAGGAGATGGCCGCGCTGCTGCAGCAGATGGCGGTGCAGCAGGCGGTGCCGGGCGCGCTCGATGCGGGCGACCCGGACACGGCCGTGGTCGAGCGGCTCGCCGCCGCGCTGGCGCCCGACGAGACGCAGCTGCTCTACAGCATCGTCGTGCACGGCCGTGGCGAGCTGGCGTTGGCGCCGGACGAATACAGCGGCCTGGTGATGGTGCTGCTGCGCATGCTGGCCTTCAAGCCGGCCGGCAGCGGCAGCGCCGAACGCGTCGCGCCGCGGCCGGCCGCGGCGCCGGCGCAAGCAGTGAGTGCCGCAGCGGCCCGGCCGGCCGCAGTGGCCGCAGCGCCGGCCTTGCGTGTGCCGACGCCGCCACCGGTGGCGCGCTCGCCCGAGCCGCCGCCCTGGGTCGACGCGCCCGACGAGAACGAGTTCGCCGAGCCGGCCGGCCTGCCGCCGCCGGAGATTCCCGAGCCGCGGCCGCGCGCGGTCGTCGCGACAGTGGCGACGGTGGTGGCGGTGGCAACCACGCCGCTGGGCGACCGCTGGACGGCGCTGGTCAAGCGTCTCGTCGAGGCCGGCGCGATCAGCGCGCTGGTGCGCGAGCTGGCCATGCAGTCGGAGTGCATCGGGTTCGACGAGGCCCGCATCGTCCTGCGCGTCGACCGCGAGACGCTGCGCAGCGCCGCCAACGTCGACAAGCTGGGCGCCGCGATCACGCAGCTGCTCGGCCGTGCCGTGGCCCTGCAGGTCGAGGCCGGCACGCCCGAGGATTCGCCGGCGCGCCGCGATGCCGCCGAGCGTGCACGGCGCCAGGCCGAGGCCGAGCAGATCATCGCCGACGACCCGCTGGTCAAGGCCCTGATGGCGCAGTACAAGACCGCGCGCATCGTGCCCGGCTCGATCAAGCCGCATTGATTTTCAAGGAGCATCCACCATGATGAAGAACCAGCTGGCCGGCCTGATGAAGCAGGCCCAGGCGATGCAGGACAACCTGAAGAAGGCGCAGGAGGAACTCGCCGGCATCGAGGTCGAGGGCCAGTCGGGCGCCGGCCTCGTGAAGGTGACGATGACCTGCAAGCACGACGTCAAGCGCGTCGCCATCGACCCCAGCCTGCTCGCCGACGACAAGGACATGCTGGAAGATCTGGTGGCCGCCGCCTTCAACGATGCGATCCGCCGCGCCGAGGAAGTCAGCCAGCAGAAGATGGGCAAGCTCACCGCCGGCATGCCGCTGCCTCCCGGCATGAAATTCCCGTTCTGATCCGCACGTGTCCGGCTCGTCTCTCGACGCGCTGATCGACGCGCTGCGCCGCCTGCCGGGCGTGGGCGTGAAGTCGGCGCAGCGCATGGCCTTCCATCTGCTGCAGCACGACCGCGAGGGCGCGCAGCGCCTCGCGCAGGCGCTGCAGGCGGCCTGCAGCAGCGTGCGCCACTGCGAGCGCTGCCACACCTTCACCGAGGCGCCGGTGTGCGACATCTGCCGCGACCCGCAGCGCGACGCACGCCTGCTCTGCGTGGTCGAGACGCCGGCCGACCAGGCGGCGCTGGAGCGCACCGGCAGCTACCGCGGCCTGTATTTCGTGCTGATGGGCCGCATCAGCCCGCTCGACGGCCTGGGCGCGCGCGACATCGGCGTCGGCGAACTGCTGCAGCGCGCCGGCGACGGCCTTACCGAGGAGGTGATCGTCGCGACCAACTTCACCGCCGAGGGCGAGGCCACGGCGCACGTGATCGGCGAAGCGCTCAAGGCGCGCGGCCTGAAGGTGACAAGGCTGGCGCGCGGCGTGCCGATCGGCAGCGAGCTCGAATACGTCGACCTCGGCACCATCGCCCATGCGCTGAGCGACCGGCGCTGAGCCGCCGTCGCGTCCGTCAGCTCACTTGCGCGCGCGCTTCTTCGGCGCTGCCGTGGCCTTCTTGGCTGCGCCGCTCTTGGCGCGGGTGGTCTTGCTGCCGCCCGCCTTCGCCGTGGACTTCGCGGCGGCGGCCTTGGCCGGCCGGTGCGCCACATAGACGACGATGGCCTGCCCGGGGCGGAAGCTCGAGCCGGCGCTGACACCGTTCCACTGCGCCACCTGGGCGGCGCTGACGCGATAGCGCTTCGCGACGCTGGCCACGCTGTCGCGCTTGCCGGCCTTGAGCGAGACGCGGCGCAGCGAGGGGCCGTCGGGCGCCAGCGCCATGGTGGCGTTCTCGGCCAGATGCTCGGACACATCGGCCTCGCGCTGCGGGCTGCGCGCCACCAGCAGCGTGGAGCCGGCCTTGACCAGCATGCGCGGCGGGATGTGGTTCACCTCGCGCAGATCGTCTTCCTGCATGCCCACCAGCCTGGCGGCCTCGGAGGGCTTGAGCGTCTTGGGCGCGACCCAGGCCGTCCAGCTGGCGAAGGGCCCGCGGTGCGCCGGCACGGCACGCACGAACTGGTTGGCGTTGTCGTAGGGCAGCAGCACCTGCGGCGTACCGGCGGCGAGGATCACCGGCTTGTTCATCTGCGGGTTGAGGGCGCGGAACTCGTCCAGCGGCAGTTGCGCGAGCCGCGCGGCCAACGCCACGTCGATGTCGCGCTCGATGCCGACGGCCACGAAGTACGGGTGGTTGGCCAGCGGCGGCAGCGTCAGGCCGAACTCGGCCGGCCGCGCGACGATGTTCTTCACCGCCTGCAGCTTGGGCACGTACCAGCGCGTCTCGGCCGGCATGCGCAGGCTCTCGTAGTTGGTGGCCAGGCCGGCGCGGCGGTTCTTGGCGATGGCGCGCTGCACGTTGCCCTCGCCCCAGTTGTAGGCCGCCAGCGCGAGGTGCCAGTCGCCGAACATGCCGTGCAGGCGCTCGAGGTAGTCGAGTGCGGCGCGCGTCGAGGCCAGCACGTCGCGGCGGTCGTCGCGGAAGACGTTCTGGCGCAGCTCGAAGGTGCGGCCGGTGGCCGGCATGAACTGCCAGATGCCCGAGGCCTTGGCCGACGACAGCGCCTCCGGGTTGAAGGCGCTCTCGATGAAGGGCAGCAGCGCGAGCTCGGTGGGCAAGCCGCGCTTCTCGACCTCCTCGACGATGTGGAAGAGGTAGCGGCTGCCGCGGTCGGTCATGCGCTGCACATAGTCGGGCCGCTCGACGTACCAGCGCTCGCGGTTGCGCACCAGATCGCCGTCGAGGTCGGAGAGCACGAAACCCTTGCGCACGCGCTGCCACAGGTCGACCTGCGCGGCGCGGGCGTCGAGATCCAGCGGCACGTCGGGGCGCAGCGGGTCGACCGCGGCAGGCGTTGGCGCCGGGCCTTCGGGTTCGGCGGGCGTGCTCGCGGCAGCGGCCGGTACGGCGGGCACGACGGCGGAAGCCGCCGGCTCGGCCGGCGCGGGCGCGGTCGATGCGCTGGCAACCGTGCTGCCCGTGTCGAGCGCGCCGGCCGGCGCCGTGCCGGAGGGCACGGTGGTGGCGCAACCCGCCAGCGCGGCCAGCATCAGCCAGGTGAGGGCGGACGCGGCCGCGTGTGCGAATCGGATCATCGGAACTCGTTCTTCCAGCGGCGCAGGGCCGCGAACACCTCGGCGCCGGCCGTGCTGGCCGCGCCGTGTGCGCGGGCCGAGGCGATCACCTCGGGTTCGGCGCAGCGCAGGAATGGATTGACGGCGCGCTCGAGGGCGATGCGCGAAGGCAGGGTCGGCCGGCTGGCAGCGCGCATCGCGTCGCACTCGGCTTGGTAGCGCGCCAGCGCGGCATTGCCGGGCTCGACGGCACGCGCGAACTTCAGGTTGGACAGCGTGTACTCGTGCGCGCAGCACACGCGCGTCTCGCCGGGCAGCGCGGCGAGCCTGGCGAGCGAGGCATGCATCTGCTCGGCCGTGCCTTCGAACAAGCGGCCGCAGCCGCCCGAGAACAGCGTGTCGCCGCAGAAGAGCAGCGGGGCGCCGTCGCGCCCCGCTTCAAAGTAGGCGATGTGCCCGGCGGTGTGCCCAGGGACGTCGATCACCGTGAAACTCAGCCCCAGCAACTGCACCTTGTCGCCATCGGCGAGAGGCACGAAGGGTGCCGGGATGGACTCGCTGCGCGGGCCGTAGACGGCGCCCTTCAGGCGCGGCCGCAGCTCATCGACGCCGCCGACATGATCGCCGTGATGATGCGTCACTAGAATGGCCGCCAGCGCCAGCTGCCGCTCGTCGAGCGCCGCCAGCACCGGCGCCGCGTCGCCTGGATCGACGACCACCGCATCGGTGCCGTCGTGCAGCATCCAGATGTAGTTGTCGGTGAAGGCGGGCAGGGCGATCAGATCCATGGCGCAGAGCGATCGAATTATAGGTTTGACCTCCTGGCTCGCGACGCCGGCGGGGCGTTACCTGCTCGACTGGGAACAGCAGCACCTGGATCAGGCCGTGGCCGACGTATTCGGCTTCCACGCCCTGCAGCTCGGCCTGCCCGAACTCGATGCGCTGCGCAGCAACCGCATGCCGCACCGCTGGGTGGCGAGCGACGAGCGCGCCGCGCCAATCGTGACCGATGAAGCCCTGCCGCGCGCCGCGCTGGCGCTGCAGCTCGACTACGACGCGCTGCCCTTCGACAGCGCCAGCCTCGACCTGGTCGTGCTGCCGCACACGCTCGAGCTCGCGCAGGATCCGCACCAGACGCTGCGCGAGGTCGAGCGCGTGCTGCGCCCCGAGGGCCGCGTGGTGGTGGTGGGCTTCAACCCGGCCAGCCTGTGGGGGCTGCGCCAGCGCCTCGGCCGCCTGCGCCTCGGCGTGGGCCTGGCCAGGCGGCAGCCGCTATTCCTGCCGCCCAGCGGCGAGTTCCTCGGCTACCGGCGCCTGCGCGACTGGCTGCGGCTGCTCAGCTTCGAGGTCGAAGCGGGCCGCTTCGGCTGCTATCGCCTGCCGGTGGCCTCCGAGCGCTGGCTGCAGCGCTGTGCCTGGATGGACGAGCAGGGCGAGCGCTGGTGGCCGGTATTCGGCGCGGCCTACTTCGTGGTCGCCGTCAAGCGCGTGCGCGGCATGCGCCTCGTCGGGCTGGCGCGCGAGCAGCGCCAGCGCGCCAAGGCCGGCGCGGTGGTGGCCACGCACAAGCGCCGCGAGCGCGAGGAAGAAACCGCATGACGCAATCGGTATTGGCGCGGTTCCAGCGGGCCGAGCGCCGGGCCGCTCCCAAGCCGGCCCGCATCCCCTCGGGGGATCGGCCGATGTACCCATCGGACGAGGGGTTGTCATGATCCAGCGGCCGCACGTGACCATTTATACCGACGGCGCCTGCAAGGGCAATCCGGGGCCGGGCGGCTGGGGCGCCTGGCTGTCGAGCGGCGGGCACGAGAAGGAGCTCTGCGGCGGCGAGCCGCAGACCACCAACAACCGCATGGAGCTCACCGCGGTGATCGAGGCGCTGGCCTCGCTCAAGCGCACCTGCGACGTCACCGTGCACACCGACAGCGAATACGTGCGCAAGGGCATCACCGAGTGGATCCACGGCTGGCAGCAGCGCGGCTGGAAAACCGCCGACCGCAAGCCGGTGAAGAATGCCGAGCTGTGGCAGCGCCTGGACGCGCTGCGCAAGTTGCATCACGTGCAGTGGCGCTGGGTGAAGGGCCATGCCGGCGACCCCGGCAACGAACGCGCCGATGCGCTGGCCAACCGCGGCGTGGAATCGATCAGCCGCTGAGGCCGGCCGGAGCGATCAGGCGCGCGCCTTCATCGCCTTGCGCGCCTGCACGAACTCGAAGGCGAACTGCACCGCATCGGCCACCATGCGCGCGTTGGCGGCGCGCTCCTTGTCGGTGAGGTAGAAGGCGAAATCCACCTCGTGGCGGATGTAGCGCGGCGGCAGGCGGTTCAGCGCCACGCAGGCGATGTCGGCCAGCAACTCGGACGTGGCGAGTTGCGGGAAGCGCTTCGCGCGGGCCTCGACGGCCTCGAACACGGCACGCTC
>WBZV01000200.1_pt2 | contig 27267 bp, 17 predicted proteins | sample 5204221 | NCBI WGS metagenome assembly WBZV01 (sample SAMN12344360, study PRJNA552823) | activated sludge metagenome | biome: Activated sludge suspended growth; feature: Nitrification reactor; material: Wastewater; isolation source: activated sludge from nitrification reactor of wastewater...
ATTCTATCCCAAAAAGGGTTTTTCCTGAAAAATGTCACTACCGTCTCGTCTAAAACATTTTCCTGTTGATTGATGATTTGTATGGCCAACGAATATTTTCCAGTGGGTAATTCACTAATGTCATGCTGAAGTAAATGTGCTTCAACAAATTCAGTTTTACGTTTTCTAAACCATTTCTGTATTAATTGCCATTGATTGAGTGTATCCAGCTCAGACAACAAATAACGTATTGCAAGTCCTTTTTCCAAGTTTGGAATTGAATATGATTCAAAATAAACCAGCATCAAATGTTGATCCTGTTCAAAGGTTTCATACAGTAAGGGTTCGCCATAAAACCCATTTCGATACAAGGGATTGGTGGAGTCGGCAGAAGGTTTTGCGAACTGGAGTAAACGTGCATCCGATATTGCCCAAGACTTTGATTTATTTAATACTTTGACCGTATCGATAAGTGTCAACTCCTCGTTTTGGTTAAAGCCATCTTGTAAATGCGTTTCCAATTGGTAGACTCCTGGTTTAATTTCCCATTTGACTGCATGAAAAAACGGTCTTAATTGTTTGCTTTTCGGAGATTTGATCAGCAACTTATCCACACCAATTATGGAGTCATTTTGCTTTAGTATGAAGGTAATTTTAGCTTCCAACCACTGCAAGCTATCACCTGAAAAATGCGGGGTCATCCCCTTGGGATGTATAAAAATCTGAATATCAAGATAAGGCTGGAAGTCCTTGTAAAAAACACAAGGTTGGACGTATGCTTCAATGGCCTGTAATTTTAGAGGAGCCACGGAAAGAACTACCGCCAATAATCGATAAACCCAAACCCTCATTGCTTTTTCAAACTAAAGACAAATGGTGTTTTTTGTATTTCGACTTTTAACTCAAGTTGCATGGGTCCCAGCTTCTTTAAATCAAACGAATAGTCCATGCCTTTTGTGAGAAATATTTGATTATTCTTTAATTGATAAGAAGCTTGTTGCTCCAATCCCATAAAATTAGAAGTCAGAATGTTGCCATCAAAATAAAAAAAGGCTCCCTCAAGTGTGTTGGTCATTTTATCATTTCGGAAAGCTTTTTCCACAACCCATTTCCCGTTGAGGTATTCGTGATCAATAATGTTTTGATCCTTACAACTGGTAGCAAACGTAAGTACAAGGGTTAAATAAAAGAAATTTCTCATTGCAACGTCCACAAAAATAAGTCATTCAAGGGAGAATTCACTTAATTCTTTTGTGCCTACTTTTACGGAAATTGTCACATTGAAAACCCTCTTGATTACCGGGATCAACTCAGGAATTGGATTACATATCAGTCTGTACCTTTCACAAAAAGGATATATGGTGCTGGGTACGGTAAGACGAAATTCACAGGTTCCGGACAAACTGCTTAGAAATCCAAATATTCAGATATTTGAATTGTGCCTGGACAATGATGAACAACTAGAAAGAGGTTTTCAACACATCCGTAAAATGATACCTCCTGATGGATTATACGCATTCATCAACAATGCCGGTATGGTAGTTGCCGGACCTGCCACAGAAATTAGTTTGCCCGATTATCGGTATCAATTTCAGATTAATCTTTTTGCAGGAATACATTTAATCCAGTTGTGTCTTCCCTATTTGATTCGTTATGGTACGGGTGCAAGGGTCATCCACATCAGTTCAGTTTCTGGCTTGTTTGGTTCACCATTTCTTGGGGCTTATGTTGCCTCAAAATATGCTGGAGAAGGTTTTTTCGACAGCCTCAGGAGAGAACTTTCATTAATTGGACTTCGCACGGTTAAAATTGTGGCGGGTAGCATAAATACACCCATTTGGGAAAAGCAATTGGGTTTACTGGATAAATTCGAAACCGGAAATTACTGGCCATACCTGCAAGTAGCCAATTCATCCATATTGAAAATGAAGTCAGAATCCATGCCATTGGAAACAATCAATAAACCCATTCTAAAAGCCTTGGAACATACTTGTCCACGTCCAAGTTATTTGGTTTACAAAAAGAAATGGATGTTCTTGCTTCTGACTAAAATTTTGCCAGTTACCTTTGTTGATCGGATGATCCGCAATCGACTTAAAATGAAAACGCCTGAAATAAGAACTTAATCCATGACAACGCAAAAAATTATGTGCCTACGCTTATTCATTCCGTTTCTTTTGGGTTGTACTTTGTTAAACGGACAACAGCAGTTCACTCGCAAAGACAGCCTTCGAGGTGCATTGCGGATGGAGCGGAATTACAATGTGCTTTACTATGAACTATTCCTTAAGCCAGATATCAGTCAGCAATCTTTAGAAGGTACACTGGTCATGGAATTTATACCCAACGAGGCCTTGTCCCGCATTCAACTGGATTTGGTTGAGAATATGGATATTCTTAAAATCCAAGAAGGTTCTCACTCACTGGAATATCGTCGTGATTTTGATGCAGTATTTATCCAGGGAGATTTTACAAAAGGTAAAAAAGAAAAGATTTCTGTACATTATAAAGGAAAACCGATCAAGGCTAAGAATGCGCCCTGGGATGGAGGTTTCATCTGGCAAAAAGACAGTCGCGGAAACCCATGGGTCAGTGTGGCTTGTGAAGGAGCCGGAGCCAGTTTGTGGTGGCCAAATAAAGACCATTTATCCGATGAACCGGATTTAGGGATGAAAGTTCACATTACAGCTCCCGAGCAGCTAATGGCTATTTCAAACGGGAAATTAATAAAAACCAGTGTTGAGCAAAAAGGAATGAAAACTTGGACCTGGGAAGTGAGTTATCCAATCAATAATTACAATGTCAGTTTATACATTGGTGATTTTATTCACTTTACCGATCAATATAAAGCAAAGGATGGTGCATTGCTGGAGCTAAATTATTATGTCATACGGGGAAATGAAGAAAAAGCGAAAATACATTTTGAGCAAGTCCACAAAATGTTAGAAAGTTATGAACATTATTTGGGCAAGTTTCCATTTTGGAAAGATGGTTATGCTTTGGTTGAATCCCCATTTTTGGGCATGGAGCATCAAAGCGCAATCGCTTATGGGAATAAATATCAAAGGGGATATCTTGGAGGATTAATTCCAGACGAATTTCAGTTTGATTATATCATCATCCACGAAAGTGGCCACGAATATTTTGGAAATTCAGTTTCTGTGAATGACCACGCAGATATGTGGATACACGAAGGATTCACTACCTATCTTGAATCCCTTTATGTTGAATACTTGTTTGGTAAAAAAGCAGCCGTTCGTTATCTGGAAAGTCAGCGTAAACTGATTAAGAACAATGCGCCGATGCTGGGTCCGAAGGAGGTCAATTACACACAATTTCCCGATTCTGACTTATATTACAAAGGTTCTTGGGTACTCCAAACACTAAGATCTGCCATAAAAAATGATTCCGTTTGGTTTAAACTCTTTCGAGGCTTTTATGAAAAATACCAATACAAAAACATCAATGCCTCTGATTTTGAAAGTTATGTCAATCAATTCACAGGGAAAGACTTTACACCATTTTTCAACACTTATCTTCGATCGACTGAAATACCTGAACTAATGGTAAGAATTGACACCACAGAAAATAAAACAAGAATATTTTACAAAATCAATTGCACGGAACAAAAACTTGAGTTACCCATTGAAATCAACATGGACGGTAAAATCATTCAGCTGGATGCCATAACCACAGAACGCAATATTCAATTCAATCGAAAATTTAAATCGGTAAAGCCAGTGAGTACACAATCTTTGATCAAGATACCTCAGGCCTGAGTTTTCTCAAAAGCTTATGGGCTATTTCATTACTGGGTGAATTATGAAAGCCTTCAAAGATGCCGGACACACCGACAATCCCAATCCTAAAATGAACAAATAAAGTTTGAATTTAACTTTCGGAAGCCGGACTTGAAGCTGGTTGTTCTTTCAACGCTATATTGCGCTCCTTGATTCTTGCTTTCTTTCCAGAAAGTCCACGGAGATAGAATAATTTGGCGCGACGTACCTTTCCTTTCTTGATCAGTTTGATTTCAGCAATATTGGGAGAAGAAATAGGAAAAATTCTTTCCACGCCAACCCCGCTACTTACTTTCCTTACCGTAAAGGTTTTGTTTTTGCCTTCTCCACGGACATTGATTACATCACCTTTAAAATCCTGAATCCTTTCCTTGTTTCCTTCAATGATTTTATAGCTGACCACAATGGTATCGCCAGCGTTGAAATCAGGAATTCTACTGATGTCCAACAACTGATCCTGTACATATTTAATCAAATCCATGACCGCGGTATTTTAAAAAGAGTCGCAAAGATAATAAAAATTCTTTGCTTCAATCCATGCTTTGTTTAATTATTTATCGAATCAAAGTTACAAATCCTTTATTTTCAACGAGTTGCTTTCTAGGTGTCTTATAAGACAATTGATAAACGTATACACCATTGGGCAATTGATTTCCTTCATTTCCTGCCCTCCCATTCCAGGCTTCTGCCGGATTATGGGTAGAAAATACAAGCCCTCCCCAGCGATCCCAAATGTTTAAACTGAAGTCGGACAGTCCGTCCAAGTATCCTACACCTACAAATTCATCATTGTGAGAATCGCCATTTGGAGTAAAGGCATTGGGCAAAAAATAAGTCACAATTGGCTCTATATCAATATATTGTAACGATGTATCGGAACAACCATTAAATGAAATGGCCACCAGTTGGATCTCTTGGATCCCAGAGTCCCGGAATTCATGTTGAACTGTTTGGGATGTATACCCAAAATTTTGATTAATCGACCATCTCCTGGTGGAAGAAAACTCCGATTCATCCATCAGGGTGATTTTTCTATTCAATGACGTCAATTTAAGCGGACTGTAACTGAATTTCGATACCGGTGATTGTCGGACCTGGACCAGCTGATTAAAAAATCGCTCTGTGTAACATCCAATGGGTGAAGTTACCTCCAGTTTTAATGAAAATATGCCCCCCTTATCATAGGTGTGGCAGGGCGAAATAGCATTTATTGAATTTCCATCTCCAAAGTCCCAAAACACTTTATAGCTTGTATCTATAGGGGAAGAAAGATTGTTAAGGCAGACTTTCAAAGGAGAACATCCCTGTGTAGTATCTGGATCAATAATGAGTAAAGGAGGTACAGGGTAATACCGAATGGGAGCCACCGTATCTGCAATACAACCGTTAACATCTTTTACCGTAAGTTTTACCAATTTCAAGCCCGGTGAAGTAAACTGAAATTGGGGATTTTGACTGATCGAACGACCATTACCTGCAAAATCCCAATTCCAGGATGTCAATCCTGAAGCTCCGGTATAAGACCTATCGGTAAATATTACCGGATCCGCTTTACAGGTATCGTATCGGTAGTCGTAACGCGCTCCAATATCAGGGTAAATATTGACGCGAATATTTAAAGAATCTGCACATTGGGTCCCTCGATTGACCACCATTTTTCCATCATACGATCCCAATTGAGGGAAAGTAAAATTTGCATCTCTATTGTTATCTGTTTTCAATATACCCTGCATATCAAATTCCCAGTGATAAGAGAAAATGTATTGTGCATCCGTACTGCGGTTTGTGAAATTAAGGTTTGTAGGTCCACAGGAATTGATCACCTGTATTTGAGAATTGGGTAAAGTAGAATCGGCCGTTATTTTAGCAAAGACTTTGGGCTCACAAAACGCTACATTGAATTGAAAATCTCTTCTGGTTTCAGTAAGTAATTGCGCATTTCGATATTCACGCATACACACTCCCACCACAAACTGCCCTTGAACCAAAGGGGTCCCTGATATCAATCCGGTCACTGGATTGATCTGAACCACAGGATTTCCACCCAATGGTGTATTGGTATTATACAAAGGACTTCTAAAACTTACAGCCTGGTAGGGAGGTAGACATGCGGATGGATCTGGGGTCACCCCAAAGCAACTATTGCGACCACCTGGGGTGCCATCCTGTCCTCCTGAAGTCAGGGGAGTACAAAAAGAATAAACAATAGAGTCCCCTTCCTGATCCGTTGCTGAATGATCGTATTGCAAGGGGTTATTGACACAAATCACCACTGGAGGAAAACTTCTAAATCTGGGACTGTTGTTGCAATATTGTTGAGATGCTGCGGTAATTTCTAAAGTCAGAGCTGCCCCGGCTTCGCCAGGAAGGTCAATATTGGTTATGGTTTCGTTTCTGCAACATCGCTGATACGCAATCACATAAGAACCACTTTTTAAAATTGTTAAGTTTCCGGTTAAAAACTGATAAGTGGCTTCCTGTACACAAACTCCTGGAGGCACAATCAAACAGGGATTACTGGCATCAGGATCTATGTCTCTGATGGGTTGTTGATAATCCACATTGGTGATATCATCCACAAACCGATAACGCCCATCCGGATATTTTTCATAAATTCCAAATTTTGCGTCCCGGTCAAACAAGGCTCCTTCAGGATTACTGCAATCGCGATACAATTTCATGGTGATCCGGTAGCGGATCCAGTTTCGAGCACTATCCCGCGAAACGCATTCATAGTACATGTCTCCGCCAATAATATGCTTAGCTTGCAATCCGGAATACCCATTTGCGATGCACAAGGCCAACCAAAAATAGCGGTAAATTTTTTGCATAGTCAATATATCGAAACAAACGTTTGGATGCGTTAATTGGTTATGTAAAATTAGATGTTTCAAGCATTTTTTAAGTCAATCTCAATACTGTGATGGAATCTTTGCCCCAAATGTTGCATGATGAAGCTGTTCTGGCTTCTAAATACCTAAAAGAAGGCAAGGTAATCCTCTATCCAACCGATACCATTTGGGGTTTGGGTTGTTCACTTGAATCACCCGCTGCTTTGGATCGTATCTATCATATTAAAAATCGTCCACCGACCAAGTCACCCATTCTTTTGGTGAATTCTATCGAAATGCTCAAACTCTATTCAGGCCGAATCCATCCGCGAATTGAGACTTTGCTTTTACTCCATAACCGTCCGCTCACTGTTATCTATACCAATCCAGTGGGTCTTCCCTTGCATGTATTGAACCAAGATGGCTCGATTGCCATAAGAATTTGCAAAGATCCTTTTTGTCAAAAGATGATAGAATTCTTGAACCAACCGATAATATCTACCTCAGCAAACCTATCTGGGGAACCTCCCCCAAAAAATTTTACTGAAATTTCGGAATCCATCCTAAAAAAAGTGGACCACACCGTTCTCTACCGACAAAAAGATCTTTCACCGACTGAAGCAAGTACCATCATACGATATGATGACGAAGGTGAAATCATAATTGTTCGACCCTGAATAGAAAAATGTTATTGCTGTTGATTGAGCTGTAGTAAAACATGCTTTACCAATGGATCGTGATCCAGCCTGGCACGTTGTTCTAAATCAGAATGAAATAACCAGGCACACAATCCGAACCTGAACTGTTCTTTAAATTGTTCTTTCGCATCTAATTCTACTATAGATTTAGGCCTTAACGAAAACGCAATTGAAATCTCTTTATCGATCATAGGATCTTCAAATATTCTTTCCGGTTGGTGACCAACTATCCCGATAAACCGATGAATATTATCTAGAATATATTTATCCATCCATTCGATAGATGCTTCTGAAAGCCAGGGCCAGTAGGTATTTCGTTCATTCGTTTCATCCGGAAGAACACCATAAGGAAAATTAACATTTTTTCGTGGAGTGTTTATCGGGCCAGAAGAGGCGGAAGAATGCATATAATGCCTTTGTATGTCTCTCTTACTTTGCGTAGTAAAGTGTCCAATGGCCAATCTTATGGAAGATCCATCTGATAACTCAAATTGTTCCAAGATGGTTGCTTTACCAAACGTCGTGTCACCATACACTCTTGCCTTGCCAAGGTCTTGCAAACTTAATGCAAAAAGTTCTGCAGCTGATGCGGTGCAACTGTCGACCAGCAATGCAATTTGATCTATGCGAAAAAAAGTTTTTCCGGTCGATAGATAATCTTTACTTTTCTTAGATCTTCCTTTGGTTTGGAACAGAAGGACATTTTTTTGGTCAACCAATTGGTTCAAAATACTGGCAACTTCACCGATCAATCCACCGGTATTGCCTCTCAGGTCTATGATGATTTTCGTATTTCCCTTATTTCCTAAATAGTCTTCTAAAGTCTCCATGAAATTTCGATAAGTGCCTTTTGTAAATTCCGAAATTTTCACATAGGCAATACCATTTCCCATTTCACGGGAAATAGGAATTGAGCTTTGTTCTCGTTTTTCCGCCATTAAACGCAATGATTTGATTTGGCCGGTAATCACAGACATCACTTCTACCTCCAAGGAATCAGAATAGCAAGCATAAATGGAATCCAATTGATTTTGAGATTCCGGTGCATTGATCTGCATGCTTCTTCCGTTCATCCGTATTACGACATCACCGTTACGCAAACCTTGCTTGGATACCACACTATTCGAATCAACATTAAACAGTACCAAGTTAGAGTCCACATAAATAAAATCAGTTCCATAACTTTGGTGTATGCCGTTAACCAAATCATTCGCATCGTGAACTTGGCGGGTAGGAATGTATTCAGAATAAGGGTCTAACGTTTGAATGAAGTTTTGAATGGCTAAATCAATCAGCCAGTTTTCATCAAGACTATCCTGATATTGGGCATGCACATAAGCCAAAACATCTCTTAATTTTTGTGCATTATCAACTTTCAATGCATAACCCGTTGAATCCCGGTGGACTTCTGGTAATTTTGCTTTAAGGCCTCCATAAAAACCCAAAGCCGCAACCACTCCAAGCAACAAAGGCTGCCAGATTTTATAATTCCTGTATTTATCGTTTTCCATTAATAGTAAGTAAAACGGCGCACTTTCGCAACGTATTTTGCCAATCTTACCACCTGGCAAGCGTAACCAAACTCATTATCATACCATGCATAAATGGTAACGGTTTTCCCATCGGTAGAAAGGATGGTTGAAGGAGCATCTACTACACATGCACAAGTTGTTCCAACAGCATTACTGGACACGTACTCATTGGAGGTACTGTAATGCAATTGTTCAACGAGTTCACCGTGTAAACTGGCATTCCTCAATTGGGCTAAAATTTGGTCTTTATCTGCTGGTCTTTCTAGGGTTAAATTCAGTATGGCCAGTGAGACATCTGGAACCGGCACACGAACGGCGTTTCCGGTTAACTTCCCTTTAAGGTGGGGCAATACTTTTGCAACTGCGCTGGCAGCTCCCGTACTGGTGATGACCATATTGATGGGTGCTCCTCTCCCCCGTCTGGGTTTTCGGTGAAAATTATCCAACAAATTTTGATCGCTGGTGTATGCATGAACGGTTTCTATATGTCCTTTTTCAAGGCCAAAACCATTGTCAATAACCTGGATTACCGGCACTATTGCATTGGTAGTGCAAGATGCCGCACAAAAAATATTCTCTTCTTGGGTATCCGCCAGATGATGATTAACACCCACCACAATATTAGGAATATCCTTACCAGGTGCGGTTAAAATAATCTCAGAAATGCCAGGACGAAGATGAACACTTAATTTTTCGCGTGTGTCATATAAACCAGTATTGTCAATTAAGAGTGCATCTTTAATTCCGTAATCGGTATAATCGATTTCCGATGGGTGCCCTGCAAAAATGATTTGAATCTTATTTCCATTGATAATGGCAACTTTGCCATCTTCGCTGACTTCAATGGCTCCTGGAAAGTTGCCATGAATTGAATCCGTTTCCAATAAGGCCAATCGTTTTTGAACTTCCTCTCTGGGTTCTTTCATCCCAGCCCGAACGACGATTGCTTTTAACAACAACTGTTCACCCCGTCCTGTTTGTGAAATGAGTCTTCTTGCAACCAATCTTCCAATTCTACCAAATCCATACAAGACCACATCTCGCGGAGTAAAATGTTGATTTCCAGTCTGGGTTCCTTCTTTTAGCTTATCATGAATAAATTGTTCGAGGTTTCCTGTACCTGAGTTGTGGGTTTCCCACTCAGAGGCCAGCTTCCCAATATCTATTCTTGCAGGACCCATTGCGGTCATGTTCGAAATGACCCGGGTTATTTCCAGACTAAGGGCTATATCAAGAGGTTTGTCGATATAATTTTTTGCAAATAAATGATCGGCAATGATCTGACTGGGTCTTGCATCATATAAATCCTTGCGGAATAAAACCAATTCGATGGAACGGTCAAACCGCAAAATACCCACTAATTTTGAGAGTTCTAAGGCGGATTTTTCTTTTTCCCTCCAATCCTTCAATTGTAAATCGGAGGTTTTATTCATTTCAGATTGATTCATATCATATTTTTTGCAAATGTCTTAAAAAGACCCTTGCGTTCATAATATGAGACCCAAAATTAGCCGAGATACTGTTTAAGAAGTTTACTCCGTGAAGCAGAACGCAGTTTATTGATGGCCTTGTCCTTGATTTGGCGAACCCTTTCACGGGTCAAACCAAATTTATCTCCAATGTCTTCCAGTGATTCGGGATGTTCGACTCCAATTCCAAAGTATAATTTAATGACATCGGCCTGACGGTCCGTTAATGTACCAAGTGCCCTTTCAATTTCAATCCGGAGCGCTTCTTTGAATTCAAGTTTAGCGTCAGTTGCCGGAGTGCTGTCGTTTTCCAGAACATCCAGTAATGAATTGTCTTCACCCTCCACGAAAGGGGCATCCATTGAGACGTGGCGTGCAGCAACTCCCATCGTCGTTTCAACTTCCTCGGTGGGAATTTCCAACAAAGTTGCCAGTTCTTCTGCTGATGGTTCGCGCTCATACTCCTGTTCCAATTCGGAGAATGCACGATTGATCTTGTTTAAAGAACCAACTTTATTCAGTGGAAGTCGCACGATACGAGATTGTTCGGCAAGAGCCTGCAGAATGGACTGTCGGATCCACCAAACCGCATAGGAAATAAATTTAAATCCTCGGGTTTCGTCAAAGCGTTGGGCAGCTTTAATCAAACCTAAGTTACCTTCATTAATCAAATCCGATAGCGAAAGGCCCTGGTTTTGATATTGTTTGGCAACCGAAACTACGAAACGCAGATTTGCCTTTGTCAATCGCTCCAAAGAAAGCTGGTCTCCCTGCTTGATCTTTTTAGCCAGGTCTACTTCCTCCTCTGGAGTCAGCAAATCGACTTTTCCAATCTCCTGCAAATATTTTTCAAGCGACTGGCTTTCGCGATTGGTGATGGATTTTGTAATCTTAAGTTGCCTCATGGAAGGAATATTAATCTATAATGCTTTACGACACAATAATTTACGTCTTTACAACCGGCCCGGGACAAATAAAGGGCGAAAATAATGCCATCCCCGACAAATCCAGCCCTAAATAGACTTAATGTTTTGTAAATAAAAAAAGTTCATGAATTTGACAAAAAATATAATAACAATTTTAATATTGCCGCCGTAAGTGAACAAAACGCTTGCATTAAAAGCCATAAGATGGGAAGAGTCCAAATACAAATTGAATATATGTTCAGGTCGTCACCGTCCACAGTCTACCTGTTCGTAACTCAACCTACCTGCATGGTTCGTTGGTTTTGTGATCGTGTAGATAATATCGGGGATAAATACCAATTTGACTGGGAAGGAGATCACGAAGAAGCTACCCTTGCAATTGACATTGAAGAAGAATTGGTCAAATACGTATGGGATGACCGGGATGACGAATACCTACAATTTCGCATTTATAAGACTGACATCACAAATGAAACCATTCTAGAAGTGACCGACTTCTGTGATGACGATGAAGTCAAAGAGCAACGGGAACTCTGGGATGTTTACATTAAAAAGTTTAAAACCTTTTGTGGGGGTTGATTTCAATCCTATCCTTCGCAAAAGAAGGGATTTATTTTAAGCATCTTATGAGATAGTTCAATTCTTCATCAGGTAATACGCAGCTGTCGTGTAGAAGTTTCTGAAATAGGGAAGATAATTGAATATGGGATTGACTCGTCTTACTTTTAGTCCAAATTTAAATTTATAGATAGGATTCGTCAGGTAAAACAATTTGTCCACTATTTCCAGACCTGATGCTTCTGCAATCTGTTCAAACTGAGCAATACTGAGTCCTGTTTCTTTAATTTCCATTAATTCATCAACCACTGCTGGAGATTCTCCACACATTTCTAGTATTTTTCGATATACTGCGGAAGGGAGAAGATGTAACCATGGCAAACGAGCCATCCAAGAAGATCTACACATTTGTTGATGACCACCAAATGGCATTTGCCAAGGTGGAAAAGCAAAAAATATCCAGCCTCCGGGATTTACTAATTCTCTAATTCTTTTAATGAATCGTAATTGATCTGGAATGTGTTCTATGACATCTTTAAGCACTACCACATCAAACTTCACTGGAAAATCAACTCCGTAAGATAAATCATACAAGTTGGTAGTGGAAAACCGGATTTTATTTAACTGTAAAGCTTCACGATGAAATTCCTTTGCCAATTGAATCCTGCTTTCGTTTAAGTCCAAGCCAGTACAAATGCAATCTTTTTCTATAAATGCTTTCAAAACCCCTGCTTCCGCACATCCTATTTCAAGCACGTGCATTCCGGGATTAATGCTTAAACTTTTCTGTATAAAGGGTAAAATATAATCACGAGCGGTTAAATACTGCATATTGAAATACCGCTCTTTGTTTTTATGGTAATCAAACATGCGTTAATTTCCTGTAAAGTTAGGTTTGCGTTTACCTAAAAAAGCATCGACGCCTTCTTGAGCATCATGTGTGGTCATTAAGTTGCCAAAGGAATCCAGCTCAAATTCAAATCCCGGTAACTCATAATCAAAATATGAATTTACAATTTTGATGACCTTTTGTATGGCGAACGGTGCTTTTTCAGCAATTTTTTGAATGATTTCCTTGGATTTTAGAATCACCTGATCGGGTTCCACTACATGATTCACAAGTCCTAGTCGCAGGGCTTCCTCTGCTTTGATCATATCTCCTGTCATAAGCATTTCTATGGCTTTCCCTTTGCCAATATAATGAATTAGACGTTGTGTTCCTCCATATCCAGGTATCAGCCCAAGATTGACTTCGGGTTGTCCAAAACGTGCGTTGGTGCTGGCTACCCGAATGTGGCAAGCCATGGCTAACTCACAACCTCCCCCCAATGCAAAACCATTGACTGCAGCAATCACTGGAATATTTAATTTCTCAATTTCAGAAAAAAGGGCTTGACCCTTTCTTGCAAGAGAAATCGCCTCTTTTCGGCTTAGACCTACAAACTCAGAGATATCAGCTCCTGCAACAAAAGACTTTTGTCCTGCACCAGTAATGATCAGTCCCTTGATCTGATCGATATTTTTCTCAATTTCATCAACAGCTTCATATAAGTCACTGATGACTTCATGGTTCAGTGCATTCATTACTTGTTCGCGGTTAATGGTCAATATACAAATCCCATCTTCCAGCTGGCTTAAGACTTCTTTCATAGATTTTTAAATAAGCCGCAAATATATTCCAACTGCAACTTACTATAACCCCCAATTGTAAATGGCTGCTGCTCTAATAAATAATAGTGGCAAATTCTCTTGGCTTCAAAGCTTAGTTTAAGATTCCAGCCAGGAAATCTCTCTTCGTTTTATATGCCGCAAAAATTCAACCATAGTATATTAACAATCAATGAATTAAATCTTAAAAATCAGGCGAATATTAACCGTTTAAATATATATTTGTGTGTTTATAAAGGTTAAAGTCTCCCGATTCGCACGGTAAACCACTATTTTTGCCAAATTAAATTTTATAAGTATGCGAATTAGCCTTCTAGTTTACTTTATTTTCTTATCCATCTTGTCTGTTTTTTCTCAAGATGGGGACCTGAATATGAAAATTGTTGCCCATGTTCCAGCTCCCGAGGGTGGCAGTGGAATTTGGCATTATGTTGATCGCAATGGGGTCGAATATGCCGCGATTGGAACCCAAACTGCTCTGGTAGTTTATAGTCTTGAAGACCCATCAAAACCCATAGAACGCTATAGGGCCAGTGGAGTCAGAACCATCTGGAGAGAGGTCTTTTTTTATAAGGACTATATTTATGGGGTTACCGATAATGCGTCAGATGGTGTAATCATCATCAATATGAAAGAAGCTCCAAATAAGATATCCCATAAATTTTGGACAACTTCCATCACGGCAAATAACCAAACGGCCAACATCACGACTTGTCACACCGTATTTGTGGACGAAAAAGGGATTCTCAGTTTGAATGGTTGCCGTCCATGGCAAGGTGTTTTGTTTTTTGATTTGAACCAGGATCCAGAAAATCCAGTGTTCCTGGGTGCAGAAACCAAACGATATTGCCATGACAATTTTGTTCGAAACGATACCATGTTTTCATCAGATATTTTGGATGGATTGTTGTCCATTTGGAATGTAAAAGACCCATTAAATCCAAAAGAACTCACTACCATTACCACACCATTTGCGTTTACGCACAACAGTTGGCCTTCTGATGATCGGAAATATGTTTTTACCACCGATGAACGCGAAAATGCTTATGTGGCAGCATATGATATCAGCGACCTCACGAATATCAAACTAGTGGACCAATGGAGACCGAAAGACACTGAAGGTAAAGGAGTAATCCCTCACAATACGCGATACTTAAATGGTTATTTGATTACCAGTTATTACACAGATGGGGTAAAAATAGTAGATGCAAACCGCCCTGAAAATCTTATTGAAGTGGGGTCGGTGGATACATATTTCGGAAACCAATCCGGATTTCATGGATGCTGGGGAGTGAGTCCCTATTTACCGAGCGGAACCATCGTGGCTTCCGATATCGAAGGCGGTTTATTTGTTATTCAGGCTGATTACATTCGTGCTTGCTATTTGGAAGGACTGGTTACGGATAGTCTGACGAATGAAACTCTTTCGAACGTGTCCGTTATCATTCAAGCTGCCAGAAAGAATGAAGAACTCACCAATTTAAAAGGCCTATATAAAACAGGTTATGCTACTGCAGGTTTGTACGATGTCACTTATATGCATCCTGATTATTTACCACAAACGGTTCAAGTAAGTTTACAAAATGGAATTGTCACCATAAGAAATATCAAATTGGTCAAAAAAGAAACCATTCTGCAACGCATTATTGTAAAAGACAAAAACACTTTACAAGAAATTGAAGGAGCCCAAATTGCTGTTTTCAATCAAAATAAAAGCATTCAGGTAACCACCAATGCTCAAGGAGAAAGTACGGTAGGCGTTCCAACAGATCTCATACCCTACCAGGTCGTTGCCGGAAAATGGGGTTACTTGCATCAAGGAACCCTATTGAATCCTCAGCCACCCGCAAAGGACATAACCCTTCTTTTGGAAAAAGGTTATCAGGATGATTTTATTTTTGAATTCAACTGGACCGCGCAAACCACAGCTAGCTCAGGGGCATGGATCCGCGCTGAACCTTTAGGTTCATTGCGCAACAATTTGCCCGTACAGACAGAACTTGATGTACCCACAGATTTCGGTGTGAATTGTTATGTGACAGGCAATGGATCTTCGGATCCATCCGGAGATGACATAGATGGTGGGATTACTCGATTAACCAGTCCCGTTATGGATCTTAGTCAATATAACGACCCACTGTTGAATGTCCAATATTGGTTTACCAATGGTGGCGGAAGCGGAAACCCCAATGACAGTCTGAGTTTTTATTTAATTCACCAATCCAATGGAGTTTTTGATACTGTCTTGATTAGAACCATCCGGAGAAATGATCCGAATTGGAATAAAATAGAAAAGCTGAAGATTAAAACCTTTATAAACAACCCAACGTTTGTCCAATTACTGGTAGAAGCCGGGGATTACGATCCTGGGCATCTTGTAGAGGCTGCAGTGGATGCATTTCTTATCGAAGAGGGACAGATCGTAGCTAACTACAAAGTGGATAATCAATCCATTCTTTCTGCTCATCCCAATCCGTTTACAGATCAGTTCATCCTCAGGTGGGAAAATAAATCCAGTGAAGACATACAGTTGTTAGTCTACTCGATTGATGGCCAATTAATTGAATTGAAATCTGTAACACCGCAACAACATTCTACACTGCTTGGAAATACTTGGAAGTCCGGAGTTTATTTAATTCAGTTCATCCAAGGCAAACACAAAGAGCAGATTAAAGTGGTCAAACATTAATGTAATATCAAGTCATTAAAAAAGATCCCTGAAGATAGCTTCAGGGATCTTTTTTTTATAGGATGAATTCAACAATTCATTAACCCCAAAGTTGGATAGCATTAATATTAAAAATGATCCATTGTGTTATTTAATCTTTGAAATCATCATCTTTCGCGTTGCTGTAAATTGCCCTGCATCCATTTGATAATATAACATACCCTGATGAGACGGAATCTCATTCATTTCGATATGCAATTCATTCAATCCTTTCAACCCTGCAATGTCATAGATCCTTTGGATTTTTCCTGTCACATCGTACAAGGTCATGCGAACTGGCATGGCATCAGGTATATGGAAGTAAATAGTAGTCTGTTTTCCTAAAACAGGGTTTGGTGTATTCTGAAATAACATGAACTCATCCGCATCAATTTGTCCATCCTGCCGGAATCGCAATTGCACATTCCTCAATTGGTCATCGTGGGTTATTGCCTCAATTGAACTTATTCTATCAGTGAGTGAAAAAATTTCTTCGACATCAGCGTCCTTTTGCATGTGTAGATTTAAGTAAAATAAAACTTCACCGTCTCTTAATGCTCCACGATGCTGATCACTCCAACTAAAAGACATTCTATCTCCCAATGCCTTAACTAAATAATAGTTTTCTGGACCTATCTCCATGGCTCCAGATTCCATGGATTCAATCATTGCATACCCCGATAGAACTTCTATGGTGAATTGAATGCCAGCCAATTGCTGAACACCCGATCCATATACAGGTATTTTATAATATTCTCCAGCACGCAATGTCGCTGACTCTAATTCCAACGAAACGAAATTCCCTGACCTGGCGTCCAATGGTGGTCGGGCATTGGCCACTACAGAATTGTTCACATCTCCCATTTTTACGGAAGTAAATGAGGTTAACATACTATCCGTTGTAAGTTCTAATATTTTTGAAACCGGTGCTTTCCATGGTTCCTGTGAATTTGGAAATACATAATCTGAAGGGATGAATTGCCATGATGGAACTTTCGTAAACTCAGCTTGCACTCCTAAAATTAATTTTCTGATTTCTGAAATGTCACTGGCTGTTATGCTACCCGAGCGGTTGACATCTGCAGCATAAAGTTTATAGGGAGAATCCAATAACTGCAATCCCAGAATATGCCTTTGTATTTTTACAATATCCGCTGTTGAAACTCCATTTCCGTGCTCTTCATTTCTCACAGGTTTGATTTCATAATGTCCGGGAACCGGAATTTCATAAAACCCATAGAATCCTTCACTGGCGGTCATCATGGATTTCATCAATCCATTAATATCGTGCAACTCCACCATTGTTGAGGACGTATTTTGACCCATTTCCGTGCGCAATTGACCTTCAATGCTTCCAGTTAAGGTCGATGCCTGATCGGGACAAACGTCTAAATTATCCTGAACGGTTATAGTGGTAGTGCATAAATCACGATTCCCTTCTTCGTCCTCTACCCAAACATCCACAACGATATTCACTTCGTCATTTTTCTTTTGCCTTTCGAATTCATCACAACAGACTCGCATTGAGAATGAATCTCTGTCCCCTGCAAAATAAAATTTTAGTCCCTGTGGAGAAGTACAGTTATCTCTTGATCCAGCATCCATATCACTGGCCCAGATGTCTACACAACCAGATCCTTGCATTGGGACCGTTATGATTCCGACTTTACAATATGGACTCGGCGCTTTACAGTCTTTGATTTCAAAAATACTTTCGCAAGTACCCACATTTCCACAACCATCTTCAACAAACCACTTAATGCGATGCACGCCTACCGGATAAACTCCACTGGCATCAAAAGGATTTCCTTTAAAGTCAGACAACGGATTATTATCATAAACCGGCTTTTCACCATTATTAAATTGTGCCTTTGTGAGTGGTCCAACAGTAAAATCAAAAAATCCATCATTGTATACATCCAGTTTATATTCAACTGCCAGCCAATCTTGTGGCGTACAGGTATCACTCGCTTCCATAGTGAGTTTAATGTGCGCTTTACAAACTCCAAACTGAGTATCACGAACGGCAGGTTCACAATCACCCACAATACACCTAACCACCGGTTTGATCTGATCATGTACTTCAATCAATTGAAGATGTTCCCACCTCCCTTTATCAGGACCGTTGATATTTGGTTCAAACTGGCACCAGTCAATTACAACCCAACGGCGCAAAACTTTGTAACAAGCGTTTGGTTCTCCTATAAAAATTTCATCGAAATTTTCAATAGCAATCAGGTTGCAATGATCTTTTGAACCTGATACCACTTGAGGTCTTCCGAGTAATGGATTATCAGGACTTATATCTGCACCGCAACCAAATACTTTTACTACACGCCCGTCACAGGATGGCCAGATAATATCGTCCTGGGTATCACAAGCATTTTCGGAATTGATGTAAAATGGGTCACAATCCACCACCCAAATGGTTTGAGTATCCCTGACTACTATTCCATTTGGCCCTCTAGCAGAAAAAATTCTGAAAAATTTACCTGGCCCGCAATGACGCTGATCCAAAATGGTAATTTCGGGATTGCTTCCACAGGCTGATAACACATAACCATCTTCTCCCCACACCATTTCAATGATCTTATCCGGGTGATTGGGGTCAAATTGTGAATTGTAAGAACACGCTTTGTTTGACGCCGTTGCATAGCTGGGATTTCCTGCAACATATCCTGGATATCCGGTCAACGGATCTGGTGTGCAGTATGCCTGGCACACTACATCTTTTGTTTTTACCGTCTGGCGATCAGAAAGACTGGTAACAATTCTACCAAAAGTTTTGTCTGAGGGATCTGTAATAGCCGCCGGATCAAACCAAAATGAACAGCTGATAACGATGTCCGGTGGTGCTTGAACTGATGGAACTCCTTTATTCTGAACTTCCACTTCAACCATACAATCACTGAAACGGCCAAATAAATCTCCACCTGGATTCATCCTTGATGGATGTATAGCACCACTTCCAGGATTTCTGTCAAATACCCGGAATACTACACGAATCGTTTTATTGACATCATCACAACAGAATAATACGCAATCGTCATAATAGACCTGATTTCCTGAAATATTTTTATCATCGTCTCCATTTTTTCCCTGACATGAGTTTAAATTGTTTGCTGAACTTCCATTGTTTGAACCCAGCAAATCTTCCATGCGTATGGTTTTAAAAAATAGATGTGGTACACAGTTATCAAAAGACCCATCATCGAATGTTTCCGCACACAACGTAGCCGTGTTCAATGAAGGATTCGGACCGCCCGTCAATGAAATCACTGTACGCTGTTCACAAACCGGAGTTGGTGGGTTGAGGTCCTCGACGAATAGTTTAATGGCTTTTCGGGTAATGTTTCCACAACAATCCGTTGCTACGATATATGCCGTTTGATTTCCTGCTGGAATATCTACTGCAATATAACCGCTTGCTTCATTTCCCAAAATGGTTCCATACTCCAATTCAATGCTATAGTGTAATTCCTGCGAACAATTATCTGTCAATACAGGTGGCGCCACGTCCCAATGTCCTTCACATCTCCAAGGATCCATTCCCAAAAAGATTGAGTCTGGGTAAATAATTTCTGGCCCTTTTGGATCAAGCACTTTGATGATTTGATGGGTATCTAGCGTTTGACCAGTACACCAATCCAAAAGGGTCCACCTGCGTAATATTTTAAAGCATCCTACATCACCCGCATCACAGGCAGATGGCGCAATTTCAATGCGAACATCGGTAAAACTGGCCGCCAGATGAGAACATCCACCAACCAATGGTACACCTGTTCCAGACCACATCACAATAGAATTTGACCCATAACAACTGTTAGTGTCTGGGTGTGCAGGATAATAAACCGGATAGGGACTTGGATGTCCATTGTAGATGCCACCCTGAATGCAATTCCAACCCAATGTTTTTGGTACACGTTGTCCGCTGAGGCGCAGTATTGTGGTATCCAGTAATTCATCGTCAACACATTCGGGTGATGGCTTTAACCACAATCCCCAGTTATGGTTGGGATCAAATTTCTGATCACATCTTAATGCAAGATTGTGACCTGTGATGGCCACGGAATCGCTATCGTAGTGCGGAGGATAAATTACATCCCGCAAACCGGCAAACTGAACAACAATAGTCTGTTTACATGTTCCTGTATTTCCAAATAAATCGGTCGCTGAGAAAATCCTGGTAATGACGCGTTCTATTCCAGTTGCACACTCTCCCATTTGTACCAGGTCTTTATATTCCAATGTATAACTACCACAATTTTCTATAACTTCTGCTTGTCCCAGCGTGAGTAAATCTAAAGGGGAAGAACATAAAATACTGGTATCCGAAGGACAACTGAGTAATGGAGGAAACTTATCCTCAACTGTAGCTTCACCCCAGCAACTATTTCCAGTTCTAGGGTCAAACACCATCACCCGCAAAATTTTACCAACGTCCAGGTAGTTTATTTGAACCCCTGGTCGAAGTGGATCGCGATCTATCCACGGCCCATTTGGAAATTGTGCATCGCGTACAACAACCTGATAACTATCATAACAACCATAAACATTGCCCACTAAAAACAACTCTGCTCCAATGGTTGCCCAACAAGAATCGTTGAGGCTAACTTGTACGGAATTGTGACATGCAAGATCCAAACTCGGGTTGGGGTATTCATCAATTTGTATACAAAAACTGCAACTTGCCTTATTCCCTGATAAATCGGTAACCTCATAACTCAGACAATGACGACCTATGGAAAAAAACGAACCACTGGTCAAACCAGTCGTATCTGTTTGGACAACTGGCAATGCCATACAGTTATCGGTGGCAGAAGGAATGGAAAAATCAACTGTCCTGCCACACTCCCCAGAATTTAACTGTATGGTATCACTGGGAGGACAATTCAATACAGGAAAATCCAGTTCTGTAATGATGACACGGGCATGACAAGTGTCTTCATTTCCACAAGCATCTATTGCTGTGAGGACTACTTCAATCTGTCCAATTTGGGTACAATTGAATGTTGTATCACTACCCACTAACACCATGCCCTGGTTTCCGCAATTATCCATACTTCCTGCATCCAAATCGCCACTTAAAATAGTGTAATTACCGGTAGGGTCAAGTTGAACCGCTAAACCGTTTACACATTTTGCCACTGGACTCAGCGGGTCGGTCACTGTTATGATTTGAGCACACATTTTCATGTTGCCACACTCATCTTCTGAACCATATTTGCGCTTTATACTATAGCGATTAAGACATGTGCGATCATAAATCGAATCACCAATGAAAAACTTCTTAAGACTTCCATTGCCACATTCATCTGCAACAATTACTTGAGTTAAATCAGGATTGGGTATATTCAAAGGACAATTGACATCCACATTGCGAGGGCATACTATTGATGGGCCCACTGAATCTTTAACCGTAATGTTTTGCGAACATTCGGCTTTATTTCCAGCTCCATCTGTTGCCTCATAAATGCGGGTCATGGTATACACATTTACGCATGTAAAGTTGCCAATGGTTTCACTTTTTAGGCTTACTGTTGGCATCCCGCAATTATCTGATGCTAATGCCAAATCAGGATCAGCAAGAGGAACCTCCGCTGTGCATGCTACTAAAGTATCCGATGGACAAACTATGCTAGGAGAAGTGATGTCATTTCCGGTTAGATTTACACTACACTGTGCAGACATACCACATGCATCAGTGACGGAGATTGAAACAATATGCACCATATTATGTCCTGAAGAAATAAGGGTCCCTGCGGTAGGTATCTGCGTAAAAGTCAGGCCCGGATTCCCGCAATCTTCAATCACCGTTACGCCGTCCGTCAAATCAGGTACTAACAATTTGCAATCAACGGTCAGATCAATGGTTTGATCACTTTCACAATTAATTACCGGCGCAAGGTAATTTTCTCTCTTCTCAATTGAAAGTTTATTAAAATGACTGCTGTGGATTTTTAGCGACCTGTCAGGTTCTTTAGATGAAACATCTTTCCCTATAAGTAGATGGTTGGTTCCCATCCAAATCATGACACACAATCCTAACTTTTGACAAAGCGTTACAGCTGATGAATAAACCAGTTTTGCTTGCTTTTGCAAACGTTCTTCATGGGAGGTACTCTTGTACATTATGTCCAAATTTTTGTCATTTCAAAAAAGGTAAACTCCTATTACTTCGTCTATACAGTTTACCGGAATCCTAAGTTTTGGATATAAGTCGAATCACGATGGATTCACGAGTATTAAGCCGATGATTAAAAATAAAATTGTGAAATGAGTTCGGATTAGAAAATGAAGAACCGAGTCTACGGTCCTATACAAGAAGCTTTGAAGATCTGGCTAAAGCCTTGAGAGCTGGTGGCAAGGCACACTGATTCAGTGCCGAATGAAAAGGTGAAGATATCATGGTGTTTTCAACTTTTCAACATTTTACATATAAATCTTAACCCTTGAAAAACATATTTTTTTGTCAAATGCATAGTGTATGAAATTTGAATTCGTTTCAAATATGACTGCCACTGATATAATAAAAACCAAATATGAAAATTGGGACTTTGTAACGGACTAAAAAACTTTTAATATGATCTTCACATTAAACAATTTAACCCAATTAATTGTCTTATGGTAAAATTAATCTAATAAATATGTCCACGAAAATAGGTATAATCGGTTCGGGTATTGTGGCTAAAGTACTTGGAGCAGGATTTCTAAAACATGGTTTTCAGGTTATGATGGGTACAAGAGATGTCAGCAAATTAAAGACTTGGTCAGAAGCTGAAGGGCAAAAAGCATTGATGGGAAGTTTCAAAGAGGCAGCGGCATTTGGAGATATCATCGTGCTCGCCGTTAGCGGAAAAGTCGCAGGGGAAGCTTTATCTATGGCAGGATTCGAAAACCTTGCTGAAAAAGTGGTCATTGATGCAACCAATCCAATTAGCGAAGAACCTCCTGTACATGGAGTATTGAAATTTTTTACCAGTCTGGATGAATCTTTAATGGAACAGCTTCAGACAGCATTTCCTGAAGCAAAATTTGTCAAAGCGTTTAACAGTGTAGGAAATGCCTTTATGGTTAATCCACCTTTTTCAGAAAAACCCACCATGTTTATTTGCGGCAATGATGCAGAAGCCAAAATGGAAGTCCGCAAAATATTAGACCAATTTGGTTGGGAATCCGAAGACATGGGGATGGTGGAAGCGGCTCGTGCCATTGAACCTTTGTGCATGTTATGGTGCATACCGGGATTCTTGCGCAATCAATGGAATCATGCATTCCGGTTGGTAAAAGCATAAAGGATTCAGCATAAATCAATCCTCAACCATAAATTACAACTTTGCTCTATCAACTCTTTTTTAAGGTTGTGTGAAGTTTGGAAAAAAAATTTTCAATTAGAAAATTATTGAACTCAATATAATTCGCCGTAAATCTATAGAAAGATTATTCTTGCAACCTTCCAATTTGTTCTTATGCGATCTTACGGTAACAAAAATCATTACCTTTCGGGTTGAATAAAAAGTTTCCTGAAATTCACAATAGTATCTGTTATCCCAACTTCCATTTAGTTTCAATGAGGCACTTAATCCTCAACAAACAATCCATTTACCGAAATTGCTTATATGTTATGCTCAACCAACGCTGAATTGGTCTTTTGTATCTTTGAAGGGTGGAACAGGTGAAGAAACTATTGATTATAGGAGGAGGAGCCGCAGGGTTTATGGCAGCGATCAGCTGTGCCAGCATCCGAAAACATATGGAGATCACCATTCTTGAGCAAGGTAAAGACGTGCTTGAAAAAGTGAGGATATCAGGGGGTGGTAGGTGCAATGTGACACATGCTTGTTTTGACGTAAAGCAATTGGTAAATTTTTATCCAAGAGGAAGTAAAGAACTCCTCTCTCCATTTTACCAGTTCAATTGCGAAGATGCCATGATTTTTTTTGAAAAAAGAAATGTCCCCTTAAAAATTGAAAATGATGGCCGGGTCTTTCCTGTGACCAATGATTCTATGAGCATCGTGAATTGTTTGAAAAATGAAGCCGCCAAATTGGGAATTAAGGTATTGAATAAATCAAAGGTTATTCAAATTGAAAAAAAGGACAGATTCATTGTAAGATGCGCTGACAAAGAACATCAGGCAGATTATATTCTCCTTGCGAGTGGGAGTAATGCAACTCTTTGGAACATCATGAAAACCTTTGGTCATACCATTATTGATCCAGTGCCCAGCTTGTTCAGTTTTAATACGAAACACAATTTATTCAGAAATCTCTCCGGAATTAGCATCCCCAATGCTACAGTAAAGATCAAAGATTCTGTCGTTGAATCTGACGGGATTATCCTGATTACCCATACAGGTATCAGTGGACCGGCGGTATTGAAACTTTCTGCCTACGGAGCCAGACTTTTAGCTGAAAAGAAATATCAGTTTTCCATTCTCATTAATTGGGTAAACCAAAGTAAAATGCAGTTCCTGGAAGAACTGAACCAGATAAAGAACAATTACCCAAAGAAAGCAGTAGTAAACTACGCGCCCTGCCAATTGGTCAGCCGTTTTTGGAGCAACTGTCTCACAGAATTGGAGTTGGACCACAGCAAACAATGGGCAAACCTAAATAAAAAAGAGCTCCAGGCCATCGCTGATTTATTGTGTCAATCTGAAATACAAATTTTTAGCAAAAGTACAAACAAGGAAGAGTTTGTCACTGCCGGAGGAATTCCACTCAAGGAAGTTGATTTAAAAACCATGCAAAGCAAGGTGGTACCGGGTATGTATTTTGCCGGAGAAGTATTGGATATTGATGCCGTTACTGGTGGATTCAATTTTCAAGCTGCCTGGACGACCGGGTATATAGCCGGAGTCAATATTGGGAAGTAAAATTGGCGAACCTATTACATCAGAGATGAAATTTAAAGATGCATTTTCTAAATATTGTTAAGGAAGACAGTCTAGTTTCAAGCTCAAGTCATTTGTAATTAATGGAATTCTTTGTCTTGTAAGAATTAGCTACCGGGATATGATTTTAGAATTATTTTGTGAATACTAGGTTTCAATCAGCTAAAATATTATAGAATGTTAACGATGCCTCAATGTAAATGGCTTTTTGTTTATTGAAATTTACCTGCACTTTGTTCGTTAAGTCTTCTTTCTAGATCCATAGTCATTCCGATGTAGCGCGAATTATCTGCAATACTTTTCAAAACATATACCGTAACTTCCATATTCGCCTAAAAAAAAAGATCCACATTTTGTGGATCTTTGAGTGTAGCCCGTAGGGGAATCGAACCCCTGTTCCAAGAATGAAAATCTTGTGTCCTAACCCCTAGACGAACGGGCCGGGAAAGGAGGTGCAAATATAAAGGACTTTGGAAATTCCATGAACTTTTCCCGTGGAATTCTATTTATTTTGCATCGAAAGCGCTGACGATGAAAAAAATTGCAATTAATGGTTTTGGAAGGATAGGCCGGCTTACTTACCGTTCGCTGCTGCAAAGGTCAGGTCTGGAGGTAGTCGCCATCAACGACCTCACCGATATTCCCACTTTGGCTCATTTGCTTGAATACGATACCGCCCAAGGCAAATTCCCATTTCCGGTTGAAACAGGTCCAGATTCCATACTCATCCAGGATAATAAAATAGCAGCTTTTCAGATCAAAGAAGTCAATCAACTACCCTGGAAAGACCTTGAAGTAGATGTAGTTCTTGAATGTACCGGCATCCATCTGACCCGGGAAGCCAATGAAATGCATCTGGCTGCCGGAGCTAAAAAAGTCATTCTGTCGGCTCCTCCTAAGGATAAATCCATACCCACCTTTGTTAAAGGGGTCAACGAGCATTTGCTCACATCCACCGAAAGGATTATCTCCAACGCATCTTGTACAACCAATTGCTTGAGTGTGGTCTTAAAAATCCTGGATGAAGCGTATGGCCTCCGGTTTGCCAGCATGAACACCATACATGCCTTTACTCAAGATCAAAGGCTTCAGGACGCCCCACATAAAGACTTACGACGGGCTCGTGCTGCTTCAATGAACATCATCCCAACCACCACTGGAGCCGGGAGCGCCGTCGAAGCGGTCTACCCTCCCATAAAGGGGAAATTAATGGCCTCTTCCTACCGGGTACCCGTAATCACCGGCTCTCTGATTGAATTGGTCTGTCAGTTAAATCAAAACACTACAGTTGAAGCAGTCAATGGCTTATTCAAAAAACAGGCAGAAACCCAATTAAAAGGAATATTGGAATATCTTGAAAAGCCTTTGGTCTCTAACGACATCATTGGCAATCCGCACAGTGCCATTGTCGACGCTGAATTGACTGCATACCAGGGAGATTGGCTGAAAGTAGTTGCCTGGTATGACAATGAAGCAGGATATTCTGCCCGTTTAGCCGATATGTGCGAACTTTTTTGCAACATCTAAAATTTTTGAATCTTGAAACATTGGAATGTAGATAACCAATATGTTATCCTTCGGGTAGATTTTAATGTTCCCATCCGTAATGGCGTTATTCAGGATGATACGCGCATTGTAAAATCAATGACCACCATCCAGGAACTATTGGATCGAAAGGCAAAACTGATCATACTCTCACATCTGGGACGTCCATTGAAAGAAACCTTAGCGGATGGAAGTCTCGATTTGGGAAAATTTTCTTTGAAACCAGTGGCAGAAAAACTCTCCGCTCTGTTGAACCGGCCAGTGGCATTCGCCAACGATTGTGGTGGGCCTGACACACTTGCAAAAAGAGAAGCCATGACACGGGGTTCGGCACTTCTGTTGGAAAATACCCGCTTCCAAAAAGAAGAAGAAAAAGGAAAAAAACAAAAAGAAATAGAACTTTTATCTGTTAACTCAGAACCTCTATTTGAAATGCCAATAGTCAAAAAAATCAGCTCTGACGTATTATTAAAAGACAAAGATTTTAATTTCGTTCAAAGTAAAGGAGCTAATAAAATAACTGAAAAAATAAATACTTTAAAAAACATTGTAACGCTTGGTTCAATAACTAAAATATATCAAGGTATAATAACTGGTGACAATAAAAAGTATTTATCAGAGAAAGCTTCAAGTTCTAAATGGAAACCGATATTAAAAG
>WBZV01000384.1_pt1 | contig 27224 bp, 26 predicted proteins | sample 5204221 | NCBI WGS metagenome assembly WBZV01 (sample SAMN12344360, study PRJNA552823) | activated sludge metagenome | biome: Activated sludge suspended growth; feature: Nitrification reactor; material: Wastewater; isolation source: activated sludge from nitrification reactor of wastewater...
CACTCCGGGCCGACCAGTACGTGCAGAACACCGGTGAATTGAAAACCGCGCTCTCCAAGATCTATCCCTATATTCGCCGCGTGCTCAACAACGACGTCCTGGGAACACCGACCGCCGGCGGTGGTGCTGGTATCGCGCCGAACTGCGCCAACGACGCGTAATCGCGACCGGATCGCTGCGTATCTTTCAGACCGTTGCTATAAGCGGGCGGAATTTTCGCCAGATCACACGAAATGATCCGCCCGCGTCTCCTCTTGGGATGGACGGGGTCTGCCACTCAAGTGCTGAGACCTGCACCGTCTGCAGCCGCCGCTGCTGCCTGAGACGCTCGGTGAGAAAGTACGTTCAGCGAGAAAAGCGTGCTGCCAACGTGGCGTACAGGGCGCGCAGTGCCATCGCCTCTCCCCCTTCCGGCCGGCCAGGACGGCTATCGAGATTCCACGCCATCGTATCGATATGCACCCACGGGCAGACCGGCTCGACGAACTCTGCCAAGAATAGCGCCGCAGTAATCGCGCCGGCAAAGGCGTGATCCGGAGCGTTAGTAAGGTCCGCGACCTTGCCGCGCACGTGGCGCCGGTAGCCCGGCCAGAGTGGCAGCCGCCAGAGCGGGTCGCCCACCCTGAGGCCCTCGGCTAGCAGTTGCCCGGCCAGCGGGTCGTCATTGCTGAACAGGGCGGGGAGCTCAGTGCCGAGCGCGACGCGGGCCGCGCCCGTCAGCGTGGCGCAGTCGATCAGAATATCCGGATGCTCGCCCGCCGCTTCGGTCAAGGCGTCGGCAAGGATCACGCGACCCTCGGCATCGGTATTTCCGATCTCGATCGTTCGTCCGCTGCGGCTGCGGATCACATCAAGCGGCCGCAGCGCATCGCCGGAAATGCTGTTCTCGACGGCCGGGATCAGCAGGCGCAGCCGCACCGGCAGGCCCTCGTCCATGATCATCTGGGCGAGCCCGGTGAGGATCGCCGCGCCGCCCATATCCTTTTTCATGAGCTTCATAGCGGCGGCACCCTTGATATCGAGGCCGCCGGAATCGAAGCACACACCTTTGCCGCAAAGCGTCACTTTTGGTGCGTTTTCGTCTCCCCACACGAGGTCGATCAGCCGCGGCGGCCTGGCACTGGCACGGCCGACCGCGTGGATCGAGGGATAGCCACGCGCCAGCAACTCCTCGCCCTGGATCACAGCGCATCGGGCACCAAACCGCTGCCCCGCTGCCGCCACCGCATGGGCCAGCTCGGCTGGTCCCATGTCCGACGCTGGCGTGTTGATAAGGTCACGAACGAGAAAGATGGCGTTTGCGGTCCGATCGACGGCACCGCGGCGCGCTTCTTCCGGCCACGCCAGCGAAGCGAAGCTGGCGATCGCTTTTCCATAGCGGTCAAAGCGATAAGTACCCAGCGCCCAACCGAGGCAGATGGCGTCGGCCTCATCCCCGGACAGAGATCCATCCACCCTATAGGTTGCCGCCGGCAAGCTGCCCGGAAGCTTTGCCCAGTCCCACATCGGCTCATCGCCGACCCCGAACAACACCCGGCTGATTCCGCCGTCCGCCGCCGGCAGCAGACAGAAGGTTCCCGGCGCGGCGGAAAAGCCCACCGTGTTGACCCAGGCAGCATCCCCCGGAGAATGCTCCAGAAAGGCCGCCAAGGCGGGACCACTCAGTGGCGTAATCGGTATGCCCACGCCAGTGCCGTCGGCCAGAAAGCGGCATGCGGGCATCTCATTGACCTCCGGGTACTGCTGCCGAACTTTGCGAGTAAAATCGGCGGGCCCCCGGGTGCAGTGGGACCGCGAGATTATCGAGAGCCGTCTGGCGCTGGATCTGGAGCCCGACCGGGATCGCGTCCAGGACCTTTCTGTTGCGTGGATCCCAGATCGCTCGGGTGATGGCAAACGCTAGGTCGTCCGACATCGCGGTGGTGACAAGCAGTTGCGCCCTGACCGCGATTGTGGGGGTCGTTGGCACCCGGGAGTAGGTGCCCGCGTCGATCGTGCCCGGCAGGAGACTATGCTGGGCGGCGAGAATGCGCCGGGCCTGCGCTCCGTCGATCGGCAACAGCGTTATGGGGACCGTCTCGGCCGCCAGCGCCACGGCGGTCACCGGGGCTCCGCCAACGATGAAAAAGCCATCGACTTTGCCCGCGACCAGCATGTCGGCCGACCGCGCCAGCCGCTCGTAAACGGGATCGATGTCGCGAAGGCCGAGGCCGTACGCACGCAGGACCAGTCGGGCCATCGCGAGCGTGCCGGAGTTGGGTTCGCCCACGGACACGCGCTTGCCCCGAAGCTCGCCAATTGTGTGAATCGCGCCGGCCCGGACGACGATATGGACCGTCTCGGGAAAAAGGTTGGCGATCGAGCGGAGAGACGGGACAGCCTGGCGAGCAAAGAGACCCTGTCCGCCAAAGGCGTCCCGTGCAATGTCGGCCTGGCAGAGCGCCAGGTCGATGGCGCCGGAGGAGAGTTGGCGGATGTTATCCGGCGAACCTTGCGTCGACACCGCGGCAGCGACCAATCCGGCAACGCCGCAGGTGCCACCCAGGCCACAGGGCGCCGCCCCCGGGGGCTCGGAGATCATCTGGGCGAACGCCCCGCCGACGGGGAAATAGGTGCCGCCAACGGGCCCCGTGCCGATCCGGACGAAGCGGGCACTGCCCGACGGCGCCGCGCTGCCGGGGATCGACAGCATCGTCGCAAGCACGGACGCTAACAGCAAAAACGAGATGCGGCTCGCGAGGGACATCCGCCGAATGTCGAAATCCGGACGATTGGCTACGGCCGGGCACCATACGCGACCTTGTCGGCGACGCCAAGCGTGGCGGTGGCGCTGTCGGAGCAAGCAGGTCGCAAGCTGTTTGCTCCCCCAGGAAACGCTCCTGAGCGAGAGCCGCCGGTCAGTGACCCGGTCGCGGGTTCACCAACGCGGTTGCCTCCAGCGGCGGTGGACCCGGCGGGGGCTTCCCACCCTCGCCGGGTTCTCGCATCAACTCCGGCGAGCCTCGGCGAACGGAGCAACGCGGCGCCGTCACGCGCCGATGCGTCGGATCTCGGCGCTGCTCGGTTCGTGCCCCCGACCATCCCAGTCGATCACGTACTTCGCGGGGAGCTGGCCCGCCCCGTGGAGCTGCGCCAGCGCGAGCAGGGCCGCCGGATAGCCGTCGGGCGTCGTGCGCGCCGTGATGAAAGGCCCATCGGCAACCGCCATGTACGGGCTGCCATTCCTGGAGATGAAGCCACCCTGCGGGCCGGTGTACTGCTTGACCATTTGTTCGAGCGTGATGGTGGCCGAGCCATAGTTGGGACCGTAGCCGCCTTCGACGGGCACGTCCGTGGTCCCGTCAGTGTAGTCGTCCTGCTCGGAATGCCCGGTCGCCAGCCGTCCCCAGACGAGCGGCACCTTTGTTTGCGGATCCGCGGCCTGAATGAGGACCTGGACGCCATAGCAGACGGCCACCACCGGGCGGCCGAGAGCCGCCAGCAACTCCACCAGTGGGCGGACCGAGGTGTTGCCGCCCAGGTCCATGTAGGCGCCGGCGCCGCCGACGATCAGCATGCCGGCGTACTGGGTCGCCTCGCGCAACCCTTGGCCTAGCCTGTTGCGGAAGGGCTCGCGGGACGCCTCGCCGTGCTGCGGCCGCGGCGTCGCCGGCAGCCAATCGGAGAGGTTGCGCGGCTGGCTAAGACGCTGCCCCTCGGTCGTCGCCCGGTCGTTGTAACGCGTGCCTAGAGTTGCCTCGCCCGCCGAGACCTGCGGGGCATTCCAGGCCTGGTCGCGGAAGGTGGTGTCAATACTCACGCCGAACACGAAGGGCCGTTCGCCGCGCGGCGTGGCGTAGTCCACCTCGTACCCGGCGGTGCGGAACACCTGATCGGGCAGTGTCAGCTCGGCAGCCCAATACCCATGCTGGGGGATGACAATCAGAAACTTCCCGGGCTTTTCCGGAATGTCGACGCTCACGCCGGTGAAGCGCTCGATTTCGCTGATGAGAAACGCTTTATCGAAACCGCCGTCCGCCATCCGTTGGGCGACGAGCCCGACCGGTGCTTCCTCCGCGAGGAGCATGCTCGGGAACTCGACGGCCGCCGCGTGGCGATCCGCGATCTCGGCGGCAACCGCCTCGGGAGTCTTGTCGCTGTTCGCTACCTTCTGCACCATCAAAGCCTCCTCATGAAATCGGTTCGGACCGCGATCTTTGATTCTGCGGGCCTGGCGCCGACGCTTGGCCTGCGTTGGTGTTCCCGCACGATCGCCGGGTTTCTAAGATGGCCAACCCCAGTGGCCATGCCGGGGCATCGTTGAGACGCGGGTCCGGCATAACGTGTGATCATCGCGCAGTTGGGGGGATCATTTCCAGGCCCTAAAGCAGATGGGGTAGTATCAGCCCTCGGTCGGCGCCCCAGTCCACAGTCCTTCTGCGATCCGTTTGCGGTCTTGAACAGCGTCGGCAGTGCTCGGCCTGGCATGCGAAAATCTGCTAGAGTGCCGGGCGTTATGTCGTTCAGGTGCGATCGGGAAGGGCCGTGAGCGAACCAAAGGCGGTGGCCGAAACCATCGAGAAAGTTGTGCCTGGTCTCTGGCGCTGGCATGTCCTCGATGAGCGCATCGGCTCCGAAAGCGACGCATACGCCATCTGCGGCGACGATGGCGCCGTGCTGATCGATCCGCTGCCGCTTTGGGATCAGTCGCTAAAAAAGCTGGAGCCGATTATCGCCATCTGTCTCACCGCCGCGTGTCACCAGCGTTCGGCCTGGCGGTATCGGCGCACCTATGGAGTCAAGGTCTACGCACCCGAAGGGTGCCGGGCGATGGATGAAGCGCCGGACGTTCGCTACCGGGCGGGCGAGATGCTGCCGGGCGGCCTGCGGGCGATCCATACCCCCGGGCCGGAATCCGTCCACTACGCCCTCTGGCGCGAGCGGTCGCCATCGGTGCTGTTCTGCCCGGATCTGATCATGCGCGACGCCGACGGTGCGCTTTCGCTCATCCCGGCGGAGTACCACGAAGATCCTGGGGCGACGCGCGACAGCGTCCGGCGGCTGCTCGATCTGCCGTTCGGGATCCTATGCATGGACCACGGTGCCCCCATGACCGACAACCCGCACGCGGCCTTGCGCCGCCTTCTCCGGCGAGAAGAAATACCCCCTCGCTGATCCCGGTCCAGAGGCCAATGTAGCAGCGGCAGGGCCAGCATTCTTATCTGTCATTCAAATATCGGACGCGCTCCGAATTCCCTGCCCACCGGCGTGGACAGCAATTAGGAAACGACAATATCGGGCGCACGCCGTCCGCTTCCTTTGTACAGAGCAGGTACTGGAGTTCTTCTTCCTTCCACCTTGAAGTAGCTGATCCGCTCGGAATACTTCTTGCGAGCCTATTCGGTTGGAGCAGGTGCCGTGCTGTGGAACTTCTTCACCACGGGCGCGTTGACGGTTCGCTGCTGCGGAGACGGCGGTACCCGGGGGCGGGCGGATCGGAGCGGGACGCTGAGATTCGGCTGCCGAATTGCCGGGAGCTTCGACTTGCGGACGGCGGCACCCTCTCGAATCGATCAGGTTAGGTGATCCAATGACACGCATTTGGCCCGGCTTGCCGTATCCCTTGGGCGCCACCTGGGATGGACGTGGTGTAAATTTTGCCCTCTTCTCAGAGAATGCGGAGCAGGTTGAATTGTGTCTGTTCGACGAAAAGGGCAAGAGCGAAACAGAACGGCTTAAGTTCGGGGAATACACGGACGAAGTGTGGCATGCCTATTTGCCGGATGCGCGGCCCAATCAACTCTATGGCTATCGGGTTGCGGGTCCGTATGAACCGCTTCGAGGTCACCGGTTCAATAACAACAAGCTGCTCCTCGATCCTTATGCTAAAAGTGTCGTGGGGGAACTGAAATGGCATGATTCCCATTTTGCTTACAAGATTGGCGATCCAAAAGCGGACCTGAGCTTTGATCCGCGCGATAATTCGCGTTACATGCCCAAATGCAGAGTAGTTGATACCGCGTTCACTTGGGGAGAAGACCGGGCGCCACGCCATGGCTGGGATGGCAGCATCATTTATGAAATGCACGTTAAAGGATTTACCCAACAGCATCCTGATATTGAACAGGAATACCGTGGAACCTTTGCGGGACTGAGCCAGCCGGCAGCGGTCGATCATCTGGTGTCTCTTGGCATTACTGCTGTGGAGTTGCTACCGGTCCAACTGTTTCTAGATGACCGCCATCTCATCGACCGAGGATTATGTAACTACTGGGGATACAATACACTGGGATTCTTTGCGCCCGATTCTCGTTATCTTTCGTCGAAATATCTCGGTGAATTCAAAACATTCGTTCAAGTCATGCATTCGGCAGGTATAGAGGTGATTCTGGATGTGGTGTATAATCACACCGCAGAAGGAAATCATATGGGTCCGACATTTTCCTTCAGAGGTATTGATAACGCCTCATATTATCATCTCGTCGCGGATAATCCTCGTTACTATATGGATTTTACCGGATGTGGGAACGTCTTCGATCTCAGGCACCCGCGAGTTTTGCAGTTGGTGATGGACTCGCTGCGATATTGGGTGAACGAGATGCATGTCGATGGTTTCCGGTTCGACCTTGCATCCACTCTCGCCCGCGAAGGCAATGGGCAGTTTGATCATCACTGCGGTTTCCTCGACGCGATGCGCCAGGATCCGACGCTCTCCGTCGTCAAGTTGATCGCGGAACCCTGGGACGTGGGAGACGGTGGTTACCGGGTCGGCGGGTTTCCGGCCGGCTGGGCGGAATGGAACGATCGCTACCGCGACACCGTCCGAAGCTATTGGAAGGGCGATGACGGCAAGATCCCCGAGCTTGCCACCCGCCTTACTGGCTCCGCCGATCTTTTCGACAGCCACGGACGCTGCCCTTGGGCGTCGGTGAATTTCGTCACCGCCCACGACGGTTTCACACTCGCGGACGCCGTGAGCTACAACGGCAAACACAATGAGGCCAATCAGGAAGACAACCGGGACGGAACCGACAACAATAACAGCTGGAACTGCGGGGCCGAAGGACCGACCGACGACGCCGATATCCGGGCTCTCCGGCTCAAGCAGCGCCGCAACATGATGGCGACAGTGCTGCTTTCGCAGGGCCTGCCGATGCTTGTCATGGGTGACGAAATCGGACGGTCGCAGGGAGGGAACAACAACGCGTACTGCCAGGACAGCGAAATCAGCTGGATCGATTGGCAAAACATAAGCGAAGATGACCAGCACTTCATGGAATTTGTCCGCAAAATGATCTCATTACGGCGAGATCATATTGTTCTTCATCGCTCGCACTTCTTCCACCGGCAGTATATACCTGGAACAGAGATCCGCGACGTGACATGGCTGAAGCCGGATGCGCTGGAGATGAGCGACGAGGATTGGGGTGATCCCGGCATGAAGTCGATCGGCTATCTTGTTCGCGGGGAAGCCGGCGAACTGCATCTATCCCCGCTGGGCGAGGCGCAGCCGGACGACAGCTTTTTTGTCGCCTTCAATGCCTCCCACGAGGGAATATCGTGGCGCCTGCCGCGGATCGAACGGCCGATTACATGGCGTCTGCTGGTCGATACAGCGAGTTCCAATAATATCGGGGCTGTCGGGCCGTTGATAAACGGTGGCGAGGCCTATGAACTCCAGCCCCGATCGCTTGCCTTGTTTATCCATGAGGAGCCGGAACCGGCCGCGACGTAGACTTGGACGGACTCGGCAGAGACTTGGCGGGCGGCCACCTCTCTGTCACCTCGCCTCGCCCAGCGCAGTTCCGGCGGGTGCGAGGCGGGGAACTGACAGGGTCGGCTGGTTCGTTTCGTCTAGGCAATGATTGCGGAAAGCGCCCTCGGTTGCCTTGCGGGTGATGTTAAAGGTATAGTCTAGGTAAAATACAGAACGTCAAACGCTTCCAGGCAAGTGAGCGTTGTTCTGAAAGAGGGGTGCCGGCAGGGGCGAGCCCTTGGATGATGGACTGGGGACGGGAGATGGCAAACCTGATCACGTTACTGCGGTTCTTGCTGCTGTTCCTCCTGGTGGGCATGGCCTACTGGGCGTCGCCGGAATGGCAGTTGCTCAACGCCCCCTTGCTGCTGCTGATCATCGGCCTGGATGCCGTTGACGGTTGGGTCGCACGGCGCCGAGGCGAGGCGTCCGTTTTCGGGTCGGTGTTTGACATCGCGGTCGATCGGGTCGTCGAAAATGTCCTGTGGATCGTGCTGAGCAACCTGGGCCTGATCCCGATCTGGGTGGCCATCGTGTTTATCGTCCGCGGGGTCATCGTCGATGCCATTCGCTATGCGGCGATCGCTCAGGGCGTGAGTGCGTTCGACACGCTGCGTGGTCCGTTGGCGAGAATGCTGGTTGGTGGGCGATGGATGCGCGGCAGTTATGGTGCGCTGAAGGCAGGGACCTTCGCATGGGTTCTCCTGCTGCAGCCGCTGCCGCACCTCAATCCGCAGTTCTGGGCACAATGGTCTGCGCCGCTGCAGGCGCTGACCTCGTTCCTGGTGCTGGCGACGGTCGGCATGTGCCTGCTGCGCGGCCTGCCGGTCATTACCGAGTTCGTCATAGGACAGAAGGTTTTTGCGGTTCGTCCCCATTTGCCGGCCGGCACTCGGTAGGCCTTCGCTCGGGGGGACCCACGCTGCCGCCTTCGGTCTCACGCTGGGCTGGCAGAATGCGCGCGGGGTGTCAGCCGAGAATGACGCCGGGAGGGAAGGCATAGCCCCGCAGGAACGCTGCGGCATCCACCGGCCCGCGACCGGCACGCTGCAGGCGGAGTGCCCGCAGTGATCCTTCGCCGCAGGCGATCGTCAACCGGTCGTCGATCACCGTCCCCGGAGCCCCGGCCGCATCGACCACGTCCGCCGCGAGCACTTTGATGCGCTCGCCGGCATGCACAAAAAACACCCCAGGCTGCGGGGTCAACGCCCGCACGGCCCGCTCCAGGACCGCTGCCGGCCTGCTCCAATCGAGACGACCTTCGTCGCGCTCCAGCTTCTTCGCATAGGTCACGCCATCGTCGGGCTGCGCTCGCGGCACCAGTGCATGCGCGATCAGGCCATCGAGGGCGCGCAGCAACAGCCCGGCACCGAGGTGGGCGAGGGCTTCCTCGAGCTCCGGCTTCGTCGTCGATGGTTCGATCGGCACGCGCTCGGCCAGCAGCATGGGTCCGGTGTCGAGCCCTTCCTCCATTTGCATGATGGTCACGCCCGTCTCGCTATCACCCGCAAGGATGGCGCGCTCGATCGGCGCGGCTCCGCGCCAACGCGGCAGGAGTGAGGCGTGGACATTCAGACATCCGAGCCGGGGCGCGTCCAGGATCGGCTTCGGCAGGATCAATCCGTACGCCGCAACGACCGCAACATCGAGCTCCAACGCGGCAAAGCTGCTTTGCTCCGCTTCATCGCGAAGGCGCACCGGAGTGCGAACATCCAGGCCACGCCTCTCGGCGTACTCGTGGACCGACGAACGCTGAAGTCTTTGACCGCGCCCGGCCGGCCGCGGCGGTTGGCTGTAGACGGCCACGACCCGGTGACCGGCATCCAGGAGCGCTCCAAGAGTGGGCAGCGCGAAAGCCGGGCTGCCCAGGAATGCGATGCGAAGCGGATGGCGCTGCCCTTGAGCCGCAGGGTGTTCGGAGGCCACTAGCTGGCCGCCAGCAGCTTCTTTTGTTTGGTCAGCTTGCGCAGAATGATGTTGCGCTTCAACGCGGAAAGATGATCCACGAAGAGGATGCCCTCGAGATGATCAATCTCGTGTTGGACGCACTTTGCCAGCAGGCCCTCCGCTTCCATTTCGCGCACGACGTCGTCCTGATCCCGATAGCGGAAACGAACGGCGCGAGGGCGCACGACATCGGCAAAATGATCCGGAAGGGAGAGACATCCTTCCTCGCCTGTCACCCAGTCGTCGGAACTCCACGCAATTTCCGGATTGGCCATGAAGAGCGGGTTGGCCGGCTCTTCCGGCTGCGAGACGTCAACGACGATGACCCGCTTCAGCACTCCCACCTGGGGAGCGGCAAGACCGATCCCATTTGCTCCGTGCATCGCCTCCAGCATCCCGTCCATCAGCCGCCGCACATCGCGGTCGACGCGCACCAGCGGTTCGGCCGCGCGCTTCAAGCGGGGATCTGGAGCGACAATGATCGACAGCTTCGCCATCGCCGTTACTAATCCTGATCTGCTGGGTTGTCAGATAAGGGCGGTCGGCAAAGGTCGTCAAGGCCTCGGGTGGCGGCTACCTTGGCCGCCGGCAACTCGCTAGGCCGGCAAGTCAATAGGACTGGACCCGCACGCGAAACGTCAGGTCGGTTTTCCCTTTTGCCGGGACATTCACGCGCCAAACCACTTGGTCAGCGGCCGCTTTGGTGTGGGGGGCGCTCTCCGCCAGGATTGTCCAATCTCCCGGGATGTTCTCCACCAGGTCGACCGCGACCGCCTGATCCTTGGCGTTCGCGACCGCGATACTCCACGAGCTTTCGCTGACGCTTTCCGGCAGGCCGGCCGTCTTGTAGTCCGTCTGCCGGCGCAGCACGGTAATGTCGAAGGCCTCTCCGGGAGTCAGCTTCACTTGGCCGCCGACCGGAGTGTGATCAATCCGATCTTCCCCGACCAGCCGGGGGACACTGTCGGCAGATGTGGTAAAGACGCGCACGATCCCGGCGGGAAGCGGCTGGCCGCCTGCGTCTTCCGTGTTCGCCAGTTTGAGGCGCACCTGCGGATGCTGCGGTTGGGGCTCGCCCGCCGCGCGATCGGCAACAAAGCCCGCCTCGCTGACATAAAGCTGTTCGACGGCGAGGGACGGTGCGCGCAGCAGGGTGACCTGCTTGGTGCGCTGATCGGGAAGCGTGACCTGACCGGGCAGGCGGTAGACGTACAGGTCCGCCACCTCCTGGCGGGTGGGCAGGGACTTCGCTTCCGCCATCATCGGGGCTGCGGCGACGCGGCTGCGCGGCATCGGGATCGCGGGGGGTTCGCGATTAACAGTCCCAGCGACGAGAGAGATCTCGGCGGATGGAAAGCTTGTTCCGCTGGTGTTGGAGAGGGTCGCCCGGCCTGTCAGATCGATCAGCTTTGCCTTTTCGTCCCAAAGCGCCACGTAATCGGCGCTCCAGCCCAGCCCGCGAGCGCTGTACCCCAACGTCAGATCGGTTGGCCCCGCGCGTTCGGCTTCAACCGTTGCCAGCAGGCTCGGCTTCGCTCGCAGGTCGGTCGGCACATCGTAGAAGACGAGGCGCCCCGGCGCACCCGTTTCGATACGGTCCTGATACTTCAGCACGATGCCGTTGTCCGCGCTCAGCAGCGTCGCTTTCTCCACTTTCTCCTCGCCGGTGGTCGGGTGGGTTCGCACGACACCGATTGTCTTGCCGACCGAGCGGCGAAGCAGTGCTTCCGGTGTCAACAGGGCGAAGTCGTAATCGACATCGACCAGACGCACGCCCGGCCCGGAGTCGATCATGGCCGTCGAAGGCTGCAACTGAGGACTGACCCCTTCGAAGACCAACCGGTTCGTGCCGGCTGCGAGGTCGGCGTTTCGGCGGTCCCACACCAGCCCCCATCCGTCCGGATAGATGCTGAGGATCAGGGGCGGCCGACGGGATTCAACGGGCAGGGTGAGATCAGCGGCCAGGGGGGACGACGTTGCAGCGAGCATGACAAGAAACACGGCAAGAGGTTGACGCATGGACGACTCCTCCCCCGATGGGGACCAGTCGCGAAGTTTGCTTTGACGGGGCCGGTGGTGCAAGGTTGCCGTTATGCACGATTTGTTCTCCTCTCTGGCGCAAGGCGGAGGCGCGGTCTGGGCCGTGATCGCCGCCGCCGTGGCGCTGTCCGCTCTGGCGGCCCTCCTGGTGACGGTCCTGAGGGGCGAACGGGCGCACGAGGCAACGGCAACGCAGGTCGCTCGACTGGCCGATGTCGCCGAGAGGTTGGGCGAAGGCCAGGCGATGCTGTCGGGCCGCCTGCAGCAGACGCAGATCGGCCTCGACCAGAGGCTGGATACGTTGGCCCGTAGAATGGGCGAAGGACTGCTGCAACAGAGCGAGCGAACGCATGAAACGTTGCGTGGGCTTCACGAACGCCTGGCGCTGATCGGGGAAGCGCAGCAAACGATCGCCCAGCTCTCGACCCAGGTTACCGGCCTGCAGGACATTCTCGCCAACAAGCAGGCACGCGGCGCCTTCGGCGAAGTGCAGCTCGAGGCACTGGTCGCCTCGGTACTGCCTGCCGACGCGTACGGCTTTCAGGTCACCCTCTCCAACAACTGCCGTGTCGACTGCCTGCTGCGACTGCCCGATCCCCCGGGGGTGCTGGCGATCGACGCCAAGTTTCCGCTCGAAAGCTGGCGGCTGCTGCAGGCTGCCGTCGGACCGCCGGAGAAAGCACGCGCCGGTCGGGCCTTCGCCGCGGATTTGCTGAAGCACGTCCGGGATATCGCCGGGCGGTACATCGTTCCGGGCGAGACCTCGGATTCAGCCCTGATGTTCCTCCCTTCGGAGGCGATCTACGCCGAACTGCACGCCAGTTTCCGCGGCGTGGTCGAAGAGTCGTTCAGCCGGAGAGTGTGGATCGTCTCACCAACAACGCTGTGGGCGACGCTAAATACGGTGCGCGCGGTCATGCGTGACGTTCGACTGAAGGAGCAGGCGAGCCTGATCCAGTCCGAGCTGCGCGGCGTGGAGGCGGACGTTGCGACGATCGCCGAGCGCTCGGAAGCATTGCTGCGCCATTTTGAACAGGCCTCCGAGGACGTGCGGCGCATTGGCGTCCTGTCCCGCCGCCTCGGGCAACGGGCCGCCCGGCTTGACCTGGCCGAGCCGGCGCCATCTCCCACCGATGCTGCGCCGCCCCTTCGTTCGTAGCGAGATTCGCCTCACGAGGAGGGACCGTGGTCGTCGCTGCCATGGTCGCCGCTACGGAGCAGGCGCAGATCGTCCCAGCCGTAGGCAGTCTGCGCCAGGGTCGTATTCCACAGGCGTTCCTGCTTGGCCGCGATTCGCCGCCCGCCCATGGCTTCATAGAAGAACCGGGCGGGATTCTGCGAGAGCACCCAGACGATCGCAGAGTCAAGTCCCCGGTCAACCAGCCCGGCGAACAGCCGAAACAAAAGAGCGCGGCCGATTCCGCGTTCCTGTTGCTCTGGCACCACGTAAAGGGTGAAGACTTCGCCGGCATGCGGCAGCAGGCTGCTGCGGGCAGCGCCGCAGCTGCCGAAGCCGATGATGCCCGCGCCCGGAAGGTCGGCAACCAGCACAGCGTCGCCCAGGTTGCGCCGAGAGAGCTGCTGCGACCATTCGCGCGTCTGGGCGTTCGCCGACATGCGGACCAGGACGGTGTTGGGGATAAGCCCGGCGTAAGCGGACCGCCAAGCCTCGACGTAGACCCGCGCGATTGCCTCCGCATCCGCAATGCGCCCCGGTCGGATCCGGACGATCGGCGGTTCCAGCATTCTCCCCTCTCAGCCCATGAGCGGACCTAATCCTCGGCGAGCCAACCATCGATCAACGCGCGGGCGATTGTGCCTCGAAATGGTAGTCGCAATCCCAGCGCACGGAACTCGGCGATCTCGTCGCGGCGAAACCATCGTGCATCTTCCAGTTCCTGGCGATCGAAAGCCAGTGGTTCGTCTCCCACGCCTGCCCGGAATCCCAACATCAGCGACGTCGGAAACGGCCACGGCTGAGACTTCTGATATTGGAGCGTGGTGACGTTCAAACCGGACTCTTCTTGGACCTCGCGACGCACCGCGTCTTCAGCGCTCTCTCCAGGCTCGACAAAACCGGCAAGCGCCGAAACCAGGCCCGGCATCCATTTCTTCTGACGCGCGAGCAGGCAAACCGGCGCACCGGTGAGCGGATCGGCGCGCGTCACCAACATGATGACAACCGGATCGGTGCGCGGAAAATGCTCCAGCTGACACGCAGCGTTCGTGCAAGTCCGCACGTGCCCGCCCTGGCCCGGCTCGGTGCCACTTCCGCAGGCACCGCAGAACCGATGTCGGCGGTGCCAGTGAAGGATCGAGCGCGAGTAAGCGATCACCGGCCCTTCGAGGCCGGCGAGCAACGTCATGACGCGGCCAAGCTCGCGAAACGCACTGCCGTCCTGCATCTCTGCCAGGCGATCTACGGAGCAGCCGGAAACGTCGCAGGCAAACCAGGCCTGTCCGCCTTGGCCTGTGCCAAGGAAGACGATGGAGTCGGCAAGGGTCCTGGCCATAAGAGCCGGGTCGCCGCGAAGCGTGGCAAGCCGGGGGCGGCTGTCGCCTCCCACCAGAATGTGATCCTGCCAGAACGGCAGGAAGCAGCTGTCGGGATGCTCCAGGTGACGCAGGAGCCATGTCTCGTCCGAGCGCCGGTGAGCCGCGCGGTCCAACGTCCATTCGGAGTGGGCAAAATCGAGTTTCATTCTTGCACCGTGACACAGCCTCGTTCGTCCGGCAACGCGGACTGGTCCCGATAGACGCTTGCCGAACAACCCAAGCTTGCCGATATACTGCGGTTGGGAGGCTGACGGCGGACGGACCCCTCGCCAACCCGGTCAGATCCGGAAGGAAGCAGCCGTAACGAGTTCCGGTTCGGGTCGTTGCTCAGTCTCCCGCTTCGCCGAAGATCGGTCGGATTTTTCCTCTCTCACGGCGGCGCTGGATGGCCGGAACCGAATCGAGCAGCTTTTCGCTATCCGCCGACACCCGATACCGGGTTCTGGCGCGAAAGTACCGTCCATCCGGCTTCGCGGCGCTGATCGGGCAGGAAGCCCTGATCCGCACGCTGTCAAACGCATTCACTGCCGGTCGTATCGCCCACGCCTACATGCTGGCCGGGGTTCGCGGCGTCGGCAAGACGACCACGGCGCGGATTATCGCACGCGCGCTGAACTGCGTTGGCGCTGACGGCACCGGCGGTGTCACCATCGAGCCTTGTGGCGTCTGCGAGCAGTGTATCGCCATCGCCGAAGATCGGCATCTCGACGTTATCGAGATGGACGCGGCGAGCCACACCGGGGTCGACAACATTCGGGAACTGCTCGATGGGGTCCCCTACAAGCCGGCGCTCGCCCGGTTCAAGGTGTACATCATCGACGAAGTCCACATGCTCTCCGAGAAAGCCTTCAATGCCCTGTTAAAGACGCTGGAAGAGCCGCCGGAGCACGTTAAATTCATCTTCGCCACGACGGAGGTGCGCAAGGTACCCGTGACCGTGCTCTCGCGCTGCCAGCGCTTCGACCTGCGCCGAATTGAGCCGGAGACGCTTGAAGGACACCTCGGCCGGATCATCGATCAGGAAAACGTCAGGGCCACGACCGGGGCCCTGAGGCTGCTGGCGCGTGCAGCGGACGGCAGCGTCCGCGACGCTTTGTCCCTCCTCGATCAGGCCATCGCCCATGGCGGCGGCGAGGTGCAGGAAGTTGCCGTGCGCGAGATGCTGGGGCTCGCCGATCGCACGGTCTGCTTCGACCTCCTGCAACGTACCCTGAAGGGTGAGGTGGCTGTCGCCCTCACCATTCTCGGCGAGCAATACGCAGCCGGCGCCGATCCGATCGCGATGGTGGAGGACTTGCTGGGCCTCACGCACTGGCTGACGCGGCTGAAGGTGTGTCCCCCATCGAGCGATGCGACCCTCTCGGAGGCGGATCGGCAGCGGGCGACGGAACTGGCGCAAAGCCTTTCGATGGCGACGCTGACTCGTGCCTGGCAGATGCTGCTGAAAGGTCTGGGGGAGATGCGCCTGGCCCCGTCACCGCTGCACGCCGCGGAGATGCTGCTAATCCGCATGGCCTACGCAGCCAGCCTGCCGACACCCGCAGAAGCGCTGGACGCGCTGACGGCAGTGCCCCCCGGCGGACCCGGCGCCGGACGGATGCAAACAAGCGGCAGCGGCATTGAGGGCACCGGCGGTGTGCAGACCTCCCCGGCTGCGCCGCTACCGTCCGGCGCAACTGACGGGAAACGCGGAAACCGGTCCATCACTCCTCCGCTCGCCAGCGCAGCCATGCCGTCTGTGCCCGCTTCCGTCGAGCAGGCCGCGTCGTCGCAGGAACCGGAGGTGGTTGGTAAGGCCACGACCCTCGGGTCGTTCACCGACGTCGTTCGGCTGGCGCAGGAGTGCAACGAGTGGCTGCTCTACGGCCAGCTGGTGGCATCTGTCCATCTGGTGCATTTCGAGGCGGGCAGGATTGAGCTGCGGCTGGCGGAGGACGCCTCCGGCGATCTCCCGCATCGCCTCACCCGGTGGCTCTTGGAAGCAACCGGCCACCGGTGGATGGTCACGGTTTCGCAGCAGGTGGGCGAGCCCACGGTGCAGGAGCAGCAACAGGCGGCAAAGCTGGCCCAACTCGACGAGGTTGCGGCGCATCCGCTGGTGCGTTCCATAATGGCGGCCTTTCCCGGCGCGGCCATTGAGCGGGTGCGCGAGGGCGAGGGGGCGCCCGCGGTCGATCCGGATGGGGACAACGAAGTGGGCGGAACCGAACTTGGCAACGGAGATTGAACGAAAATTTCTCGTGACCGACAGCCAGTGGCGATCCACTGCCGCTGGCGAGAGGATCCGCCAGGGATATATTTGGGTGGATCAGGTGCGGTCCCTGCGCGTCCGCATCGCCGGCGCGTGCGCTTTTCTGACCCTGAAAAGCGCCCGCTCGGGTTTTACGCGGCAGGAATACGAATACGAGATTCCCTTGCTCGATGCCCGGGAAATGCTGGCGAGCCTGTGCAGCGGCGGCCTGATCGAAAAAACCCGCTACACCGTGCTGGACGGGGGTCGCGAATGGGTGGTCGATGTGTTCGACGGGGACAATGAGGGGCTCGTCGTCGCCGAAGTCGAATTGGACAGCGAGGACGAGGATGTTGAGCTGCCGGCGTGGGCCGGAAGCGAGGTGACGTCCGATCCCCGGTATCTTAACGTCAATCTTGTCGCGCGGCCCTACAGTTGCTGGTCGGCGGGCGAGCGCGGGGAGACCGATCAGGCAACGCCAACCGAACGATGATCGCTGGCTGTGACTTCGGTCGTGCGGGATGCTATAGAGGCAGTCTTGGCTGTTTGCTCGGGCGTTGGCCAGGACAGGCACCATCTTCAGGAGAGCCGGACGCGATGAAAAACCTCGGCCAGATGATGAAGCAGGCGCAAAAGCTGCAGGAGCGGATGGGCGAGTTGCAGGAACAGCTTGCCGCTGTCGAGCTCACTGGGGCGTCCGGCGGCGGGATGGTTCAGGTGACGCTTTCCGGCAAGGGCGATGTCCGAAAACTGAAGATCGATCCGTCGCTGGTCGACCCGGAGGATGTCGAGGTGCTGGAGGACCTGATCGTTGCCGCTTGCAACGATGCCAAGGCGAAACTCGAGACGCATGTCGCCGAAAAAATGGCAGAGGTGACCGGCGGCCTGAAGCTGCCGCCTGGAATGTCGCTGCCGTTTTGATCGCATGATGGTCCGCGTGTTCGCTGCCGCGTCCCCCTCTGTCCCCGCGCAGGGCCGCCGTTCATCCCGCTGATGTCCGAGATCGATCGGCTGATCCAGCTGCTGGCAAAGCTCCCCGGCCTGGGTCCGCGATCGGCCCGCCGTGCCGCGCTCTACATGCTGAAGCGGCGGGAGACGGTGCTGCAGCCGCTGTCGCGTGCGCTTGCCGAGGCGGCGGCGGCGGTGGCTCCCTGTTCGACCTGCGGTAACCTCGACACCCGCGACCCCTGCGCCATCTGCGCCGACCCCGGGCGGGACGCTTCGGTTTTGTGTGTCGTCGAGGACGTCGCCGACCTGTGGGCGCTGGAACGCTCGGGGAGCTTCGCCGGGCGGTACCACGTGCTGGGCGGCACGCTGTCGCCGATCGACGGCATCGGGCCGGAAGACCTCGGCATCGCCGGTCTGGTCAACCGCGCCGCGGCGCCCGAAGTGCGCGAAGTGATCCTGGCGCTCGGCTTCACCGTCAGCGGCCAGACGACCGCGCACTACATCATCGAACGGCTGTCGGGATGTGACGTCGCGATCAGCGGCATCGCGCACGGCGTCCCTCTCGGCGGCGAGCTTCACTACCTCGACGAGGCAACGCTGGCAACCGCGCTGGCCGCGCGCCGCAGCCTCGGCTGACACAGCGACGCGTGGGTGTGGCGCGGGCCGTCCCTGTTATGGTAGAAGCCCCGTTCGTCCCGATGGGGGATAGTTTAGCGGTAGAACTTCCGGCTCTGGACCGGACAGCCCTGGTTCGAATCCAGGTCCCCCAGCCAAGTCATTAAAGAATTTTTTTCTGCTCCTCACGACAGGAGCTGGTCTGCGGAACGTGCACGATGCAGAGCTCCGCTGCCCCGCGCTTCAATGGAAGTTGAACGAGATTTCGAAGGTTAGGGAACGCGCTTTCAGAGTGGATGGCGGCGGGGGAAATGGTGCGGCAGCGTGTACGGCTTGCAAAGCGAGCCCGTCGAGTTCGGCCCTACCGCTCGACCGGGAAACGGACACGGCCAACAGCGCGCCATCGGTGGCGACGACGAAAGAGATTCCAGTGCTGGCAACGAGCTGCAATCCCTTCGGCTTATGCGCGGCGATGCGCTTCCAGAGATCGCGACCATAGGCATCGAGGAGGCGTTGGGCGGAGGCAGAGGCGTTGCTTCCGGCCGAGCCGGCCGACCCTCGGTCGCCGTCGTCCTGCTGTCCAGAGACGGATCCGGCTGCTGGCGCCGGTGTATCGTCGGCCCCTGGCGCGGCCTGATCATCGACGGTCGCCATCCCGGGCGCTCCGTTGTCCGTCGGCATATCTTCCGTCGGCACCGGACTTGTGGCAAGCGGAGCAGGGGGAGTCTTGGGGGTACGGCTCGCGAGGATTGCCGATGGGCGAGGCCGAGCCCGTGGTTGCGGCAGGCTGGGCGCGGCGACGGTCGCGGAAACGGGCATGGGCTGCTGCTGCGCCGGTGCGATATTGGAAGCCGGCTCGCCCCTCGATGCAGCTTCTGCCAGTGCTCCCTCCGATAGGATGACCGGCGACGGAGTTTCCGCGATGATTTCCACAGTGATCGGCTCAACGGTTTCGCCGCTGGCCTGAGGCCGCGCTGGTGTCCGCTCGGCAAGGGCAACGATGGCGGCGTGCAGGGCCGCGGAGAGGCAGAAGGCAACCACAAACGCCCGCCGGACCTGATCCGGCGGGCGGTAAGGGAAAGGGCTGGCCGGTGCGGCCAGCCCGATTGCAGCCGATGGCGGCACGGGTACCCCTACCAGGTCATCGACAATCCTCCGATGAACGACCGCCCGGTGCCCCACACTTCCTGGCGCCGCCCGCCGTTCTGTTCGAGCTGGCTCAGGGCGATACCGCCCAGCGGCAAGTCGTAGGCGGTGTCGAAAACGTTATCGATGCCGAAGTACAGCCGGGCCTTGCCGAGAGCATAGCTGGTGCGCAGGTTGAGCAGCGCGTATTCAGACGTCCGCAGTTCGTTGCGGGCGTTGTCGACCTTCGACTTGTCCGCGACGGCGATGACTTCGACCGCGGAAGACCATGCGTCCAGATCGTGGGCGAGGGTCAGCCGTGTATTCAGCGGCATCTGATGGTAAGCGTTCTCGTTGCTGCTCAGGTCCTGGCCCCTCACCCAGCCGACCGTACCGAAGACGGTGAAGCGGCCAACATCATCGCTTTCCCATACTTCGGCGCTGCCGCTGACGTCGATGCCATAGAACTGGGCGTCGTTATTTGTGAACTGCAGCTGGACAAAGCCGCTCGGTTGGCCGGCGGCGTTGGGGAACTCCTGTAGTCTCTCGACGCCGATGTAGTTCTCGACATAACTGTAATACGGCGTGACCTTTACCTGCCAGGGAGCGTCACCGCCGCCGTGCCAGTCGGCGGTGGCGCTCACCGTGTTCGCCACCTCGGGCTTCAGATCGATGTCGCCGACATAACCGTTGCCGTCGCCGAACCAACCGATCATCTGGCTTGCCATCTGCCCGGTTCCCCAGGCATAGCGCTCGTAGAAGTTCGGCGAGCGGGTCTTCCGCGCGTAGCCGAGCTCGTAGGTCTGGTGCTCGTCGGCGGTGAAGCGACCCAGCACGGTCGCGTCGAAGTTGACGTCGGTGCGGGCGTGGCCGCGGGCGTTGAACGCCGCTGCGGCGGCGGCATCCGGGTTCATCTCACTCGGCACCGGGTCGTAGGCTTGCACGTCGCCGGTGTTCATCCACACCGTATCGTTGCGCACGCCAACGAGCGTGGTCCATTGCGGTGCCCACCGCGCCTCCCATTCGGCAAAGGTGCCGAACCGGGTGCGCATGCCGTCGTTGATGCTGACGTACTCGTCCGGGCCCATCATCATGCTGCCCGGAACCGCCGGCCAGTGATCGTCCAGCCAATTGTAGTACAGCTCGTTGCCGACGTTGAGGGTGTCCCGCTCGTTGAGCGGGATCAGCCCCGCGACCCGATAGCCGGTGTTGACCGCGTCCGTCTTCATCGGCATGCCGCCGTTACCGCCGTCGGTGCCGCCTTTGTCGTTCAGGAAGTTCATCTCATGCTTGACGGTCTGGACGAACGTGCGGGCGGTGAGCTGTCCCCAGTTGAAGCTGCGCTCGTAGCCGCCGTTGGCGACGTACGAAAGGTTTTCGGTCATGTCCATGTATTGGTTGGGAAAGCCTTGGTAGGGGATGTACTGCTGGCCGAGTTGCAGCGAGAACTGGTCTGAGGAGCCACGGGCGGCTCCGGAGAGCGTGTTATTGAAGGCCCGGTATTCGGTCGAGCGCAATTTCCCGTCGTCGCCACCGCCACGATAGTTGGAAGCAGTGGTGAAGGCGCCGCTATAGCTGAGGCTGAAGGTATCGTTGGCGACAGTGGTGTTGTTGATTGAGGCCGCATAGTTGTCGTTGATACTTCGGTAGAAGGCCGCGGTCTCGCCGGCGAAGCGGAAGGTCTCGCCCGGGGCGGCGAACACCGGCGCCGGCGAGTCGACGACGACGGTGCCGCCGATGCTGTCGCCGCCTTTGCTGACCGGGGTGATGCCGTTGATCGTCGAGAACGTGCCGACGTTCGTCGGGTCGATATAGGACATCGCCGGGTTCATATGGTTGGAGCAGGCCGACGGGATCGGCATGCCATTCACCAAGGTGTTGAGCCGGTCGTCGGCCTGGCCCTGGATCACCGGAATGCTGGAGACGCCGCCGGCGCTGTAGACGCTGGCACCGGCGACTGACTCGAGCAGCCGCGCTGTATCGTTGGTTTGCCGGCGCCAGCTGCTGATCTGCTGGGACGTCAGCGTATTGCTGTTGAGCGGCGTTGAGATGAGCGACGGTGCCGCTTCTGGGGATTGCACCTCGATGGGAGGCAGCCGAACGGCGCCGCCCGCGGACTGGACGGAAACGTTCGTATCCGGTTCGGGAGCCGTCGGGGACTCGGCGGAGGCCGCGGTTTCGAGGAAGGTAAGAAGGCTCAGGGTGGTCACAGCAGCGATGCCGCGGCGACAGCAGAAGGTAGGCATCAGACACAACTCTCCTGTCAGGAGCGAGGCAAGGCGGCACCGGACCGCCCTAGGCGCGGATGAACGTTTCGCGACTGGACAGGAGGGGAGGGCCGCGGCTCGGCGGCGGACGTGCGGCGAGGCGAAGCGACGGTGCCTCGCGGTGGAAGGCGAACCCGGCCGCAAAGCTGAATTCGACCGGCAAGCTCAGCTCCGCGACAGCCGGCAGCACCACAAAACCGTGGGCAATGCGGCATAGGGGACAGTCGAATCCCCATTTCTTGGCTGGCTCAGCGGGAGCCTTCGGGAGATCAAACTTGCGCCATTGCAGGCCCATGGCGGTACAAATCGGAACGAGCATGCCGGCTGAGGTCGCGACCGGCATGGGCATCGCTGTCAACACCAGTCGCAAAAGCAACGCGGCCAAGGTGAGCCCGCTGACGAAGGCGCGCCTTGTCGTCGGCTTCGACGCCGTTCTGAAGGGTCCGAATGTCGCCACGAAGCGGGAGCCGTAGGTTCCGGAAATGCCGTCCCGCTGGTTTCCGCGGGCTCAAGAAGGGGTGCTAAAGAAATCGCTGCAGAGGGTCAAGAGACGGCACTGGTCGTAGGGGAGCGAATTGGAAGACTGATGGCGGGCGACATGCGTCTTTACACCGTCGGCCACTCGACCCGATCCGCCGCAGCGTTGATCGAGCTGTTGCGGATGCATGGCGTCGATCTCCTGATTGACGTGCGGCGCTTTCCACGCTCGCGCCGGCATCCGCAGTTCAATATCGGGCACCTGCACGGCGTCCTGTCCGACAGTGGCATCGCCTATCATCACCTGGAAGCGCTGGGAGGGCGGCGCAAGCGCCGCCTGACGGCGGATGAGTCGCCGAATACCGGCTGGACGGTCGAGGGCTTCCGCAGCTTTGCCGACTACGCGATGACGCAGGCGTTCCGCGACGCGCTAGCGGATTTGCTCAACCTGGCGAGGTGCCAAACCGCGGCGCTGATGTGCGCCGAGCTTCTGTGGTGGCAGTGTCACCGCCGCATCATCGGCGACTACCTGCTGGTCCGGGGCGTCGAGGTAGTTCACATCCTCGGCGCGACCGAGACGACACCGGCCAAGCTCACCAACGGGGCAGAGCCTCAGGCGGACGGCACCGTCCACTACCCGCCGGGGCAGGCACGCCTGCTTTGAGCGGCCCTGCTGGGTCGCGCGGCCGCGTGACAATTATGCCGGGCGTGCTACGGTCAGCGGCGGACGCTCGACTTACGGATCGCGTCGTCATGATGGAGAAGTGAGCATGGCCGACGAAAAAAAGCGCGGGGAGACGGCGATGGGTGGGCCGGCTGGCGGGCCGACAGGGGCAGTCCAAACCGCCGACGAAGAGGCTATGGGACGGACGACCTCCGCGACAGTCACGGCGCAACAGGATGACCAGGTTGCCATGGGCCAACCGGCAACAGTGGCAGAGGTTGCCTCCCAGCGTCTAGATGAAGTTGCGCTGGGTACACCGGCGACCGCCGAGGAGATCCGGGCGGGCAAGGTCGATGAAGCGGCCATGGGCAAGCCGGTGACGCCCGGGCAGGCCGTGGAGCAGGAGATCGACGAGAAGGCGATGGGCAAGCCTTCCAGCTGATCTCTTTGAGAGTCATCCAGTTTGTGAGCGGACGGCGCCCGTTCTCTCAACGTTTCTGACCGTCAGACCGGTTTGCACCGCCCGGGTCGCCGAGTCGCAGGGAGGCAACGATGGCCCCACAGCCGCAGGAGTTGCTGCAACGCATGTTCGAGGCGGCTCTTGCCGCCGCGCAGCCGGAGCGATGCGTCCCGGCACATCTGCCGGAGCGGCCCGCCGGATCCGGGCGGGTGATCGTCATCGGTGGGGGCAAGGCGTCGGCCGCCATGGCGAAGGCCGTCGAGGACCACATGCCGGAACCCCTCTCCGGCCTCGTCGTCACCCGCTACGGCCACGCCGTGCCGTGCCGGTCCATCGAGATCGTCGAGGCGGCCCACCCGGTGCCGGACGCCGCGGGAGCGGCCGCGGCGCGGCGGCTCTTCGACCTGGTAAGCGGTCTGCGCGAGGACGATCTGGTGCTCTGTCTGATCTCCGGCGGTGGCTCCGCCCTGCTGGCCTTGCCGCTTGAGGGCCTCTCGCTGGGTGACAAGCAGCAGATCAACCGCGCGCTTCTCGCCTCGGGAGCGGGCATCGGCGAGATGAACTGCCTGCGGCGTCATTTATCGGCGATCAAGGGCGGCCGGCTCGCCGCGGCGTGCCACCCGGCCCGCATCGTCACGCTGCTCATCTCCGATGTGCCGGGCGATAATCCGATCGATATCGCTTCCGGGCCGACCGTCGCCGATCCCACCACTTGTGCCGATGCCCTTGCCATCGTCAGTCGTTACGGCATCGACCTTCCCCCGGCCGCTCGATCGCTGCTCGAGACTGGCCGAGGCGAAAGCGTCAAGCCCGGCGATCCGCGGCTGGCGCGTGCCGAGATGCGCATGATCGCCACGCCGCAGCAGTCGCTGGAAGCCGCTGCTGCCGTCGCCGCAGAGGCCGGCATACCGGCGCACATCCTCGGCGACAGCATCGAAGGGGAAGCCCGCGATGTCGGCAAGGTGATGGCGGGGATCGCCCTCCAGATCGCCCGTCACGGCCAGCCGTTCGCGCCGCCGTGCGTGCTGCTGTCCGGCGGTGAGACCACGGTGACCGTGCGCGGCGACGGCCGCGGCGGTCGCAATGTCGAGTTCCTGCTGTCGCTCGGCATCGCCCTCGACGGCCATCCCGGCATTCATGCCATGGCCTGCGATACCGACGGCGTCGACGGTCTGGAGGAGATCGCCGGTGCCCGCCTTGCGCCGGACAGTCTTGCCCGTGCCTGGCGACAGGGACTGCGCCCGAAGGATCGGCTTGCCATCAACGACGGTCACGGCTTCTTCGAGGCGATCGGCGATTCCGTGATCACCGGTCCCACGCTCACCAACGTCAACGACTTCCGCGCCATCCTGATCGATGCCGACGCCGGCCCGAAGGGATGCGGAGGACGGTGAAAGTGGCGCCTCCGGCGATGCCCGACATTTAGCCCTCAAGGCCTGCGGCAAAAGTCTCGGACCCAACGGGCTTCATTCCCGTGAGGAATGTCTCCTAATCCGACATCCCCGCTACTGCGCTCGGTACCGACGCGGCATCTCTTCAATGGTCGACAACCGCCGACGGGGAGAAAGACAATGTCGCTGCAAGCTAGGCTGGACGCGTTCAAGGCTGATTTTCAGGCGGGCAAGCCGCCCTACAGCGTGCCGCCTTCGGTGATCGAAACGATGCACCGCGCCACCAGCGAGTTGATCGCTTCGGGGGCCGCCGAGCGCGCGCTGAAGGTTGGGAACAAGGCACCGAGCTTTACTCTGCCGGATCCGGATCGAACCGATGTCGCATCGGACGCACTGCTTGCAAAGGGCCCATTGATCGTAAGCTTCTACCGCGGAGTCTGGTGCCCGTACTGCAACATGGACCTGCAGGCGCTGCAGACGGCATTGCCCGAGTTCGAGCGTCGCAGTTCCAGGCTGGTCGCAATCTCGCCGCAAACGCCGGCGAACAGCCGCAAGTCGGTGCGTCAAAACGCGTTGACGTTCCCGATCCTGTCGGACCCGCACAACGATGTGGCTGCGGCTTTCGGTCTGCGCTTCGCATTGCCCGACTATCTGATCGAACTCTACAAATCACTGAAGAACGACCTGCCGAGCTTCAACGGCGATCCGAGCTGGACGTTGCCGATGCCGGCTCGCTTTGTCATCGCGCCCGATGGCACGATCGCTTACGCTGAGGTTAACCCTGACTACACCCGCCGCCCAGAGCCGGAGGAGTTGCTCCCGGCACTCGCTGCCCTGACGGCAGTGAGTGCCTGAGAGAGAATTAGTGGCCTGCTCTTTCCTCTTTCGAGGAGCTGGCGACCGTCAGAGGCAAGGATGATGCAGAGGAGCTTCCTGATTACCGGTGCCAGCAAGGGGATCGGCCGAGCGCTTGCCGAGGGCTTGGCGCAGGCTGGTCATCACGTCGTCGGTCTTGCTCGCAACCGTTCGGACTTCCCGGGGGAGCTGGTTTCCGTCGATCTTTCCCGGCGCGACGACACTGCTGCTGTGCTGGCCGACTTGACCACGCGCTACGCGTTCGACGGCGTGGTCAACAATGTCGGGCTGGTCCGTCCACATCGGGTCGACGACGTCACGCTTGACGATCTCGACGCCGTGCTCGTGGCCAATCTCAACGCCGCCGTGCAGACAGTCCAGGCGACCCTTCCGGCGATGCGCCGGGAGGGGTGGGGGCGGATCGTCAACATTTCGAGCCTCACGATCCTCGGCATCGCCGAGCGCACCGCCTATGCCGCGGCGAAGGCAGCACTGGTGAGCTTTGCGCGCACCTGGGCACTGGAGCTTGCCGAAACCGGCATCACCGTGAACGCGGTTGCACCGGGGCCGACCGAGACCGAACTGTTCCGCGCCAACAACCCGCCAGGAAGCGACGGCGAACGGCGCTATCTTTCCGGGATCCCAATGCGCCGCTTTGGCCGCCCCGATGAGATCGCGGCGGCGATCGCCTTCCTGCTTTCCGAAGATGCGGGCTATATCACCGGGCAGACCCTGTTTGTCGACGGCGGTGCCTCCATCGGCAAGGCTGCGCTCTAGTCTAGCGTCCCACACCGTCGGCTGGCCGCATAACCTCTTCGACGAAGGCCGCGAAGGTGCGCGCCTTGGTAGTCGCCGTCCGTCCTGCGGGGAACACCGCCCACAGGTCCATCGGCGGCAGGCTCCAGCCGCGCAGCACCGTCTTGACCTCGCCGTTGGCGATCTCGGGCGCAAACATCCATTCGGAAGCAATGGCGATGCCTGCGCCGGCGAGAACGACCGCGCGCACCCCCTCGGCAGCGGTGATGCGCAGGCGCCCCTTCACCGTGACCGCGACCTCGGCGCCGTTGCGTTGGAACGTCCACTCCGCGCCGCCGCCTCGCTGCGCATAGACGATCACTTCGTGCGACATCAGGTCGCCAGGTGCGCCGGGTTCACCTGCTCGCGCGAAATAGGCTGGTGTTCCAACGACCGCGTGTCGCGCGCTTGCTATGCGCCGCGCTGGCAGCGTGGAATCCACGAGCCGCCCCATCCGCAGCGCAACGTCGATCCCCTCCTGCACGAGGTCGATGTTCCGGTCGTCGAGGACCACCTCCATCTCGAGGTCAGGATGGCGCGTAAGGAACTCCGCTAGGCGCGGCATCAGGTGAATCCGCGCAAAAGTGACCGCAGCGCAAACGCGCAGTTTGCCGGTCAGGCCGCGTCCCGCTCCGCGCGCCGCCAGCTCTGCTTCGTCCGCTTCCTCGATCGATCGGCGTGCCCGTTCGTAGAAGCTGAGCCCCGCTTCCGTCGGCGTCAGCCCGCGGGTCGAGCGCACCAGGAGCCTGACACCAAGCCTGTCTTCTAGTTGCGCCACAGATTTCGACACCGCTGGCTGCCCTACGTTCAGGCGGCGCGCGGCGGCGGAAAACGACCCCGACTCGATCACCAGCACGAACGCTTCCATCGCGGCCAGCCGATCCATATTCATGCCTCTTAGGAATGAATTATATCGCTGAAGCCTTGCTACCATAGCGCTAGCGGAATAGCCATTATCGTTTCAATTAGAGCGCTGAGGCATGGTCGGAGAGCAGGGTTGAGGAGACAGAAGACATGGCGCAATCAGATCCCGTAGTGATTGTTGGCGCGGCCCGCACGCCGATGGGTGGCATGCTCGGCGACTTCGCTGGTGTTCCGGCGACGCAGCTGGGTGGTGTC
>WBZV01000385.1_pt1 | contig 27219 bp, 29 predicted proteins | sample 5204221 | NCBI WGS metagenome assembly WBZV01 (sample SAMN12344360, study PRJNA552823) | activated sludge metagenome | biome: Activated sludge suspended growth; feature: Nitrification reactor; material: Wastewater; isolation source: activated sludge from nitrification reactor of wastewater...
GCGCTGTCGGCCATGATCGGCCGCCAGCTGCCGTTCTTCTCGCTGCTGGTGCCGTTCTGGCTGATCTGGGCCTTCGCCGGCCGCAAGGCGATGTGGGAGATCTGGCCCGCCATCCTGGTGACGGGCGCGAGCTTCGCGGCCTCGCAGTTCTTCGTCTCGAACTACATCGGGCCGGAGCTGGTGGACGTGATCGCCGCGGTGGTCTCGATGATCTCGCTGGTGTCCTTCCTGAAGGTCTGGCAGCCCAAGACCATCTGGACCTCCGTGTCGCTCAAGGGCCACGAGAAGGACGGCGGCGAAGGCCACGTCGCGCCGCCGCCGGTGGTGCACCCGCGCGCCGACGTGATCCGCGCCTGGACGCCCTGGGCCATCCTGACGGTGTTCGTCTTCATCTGGGGCCTGCCGCCGGTGAAGGCCTGGTTCAACGGCATCTTCGCGCCGTCCTTCCCGATCTCCGGGCTGCACAACCTGATCGAGAAGATGCCGCCGGTGGTCAAGGCGCCGCACAAGGAAGCCGCGGTCTACACGCTGAACCTGCTGTCGGCCACCGGCACCGGCATCCTGCTGTCGGCCATCGTCGGCGGGCTGGTGATGAAGTACAACCCGCTGCAGCTCGTCACGCAGTTCTTCCGCACGCTGTGGCTGGTGCGCTATTCGCTGCTGACCATCGTGCTGATGCTGGCGCTGGGCACGCTGACGCGCTACTCCGGCACCGACACCACGCTCGGCCTGGCCTTCGCCAACACCGGCGTGTTCTATCCCTTCTTCGGCACGCTGATGGGCTGGCTGGGCGTGGCGCTGACCGGCTCGGACACCGCCTCCAACGTGCTGTTCGGCGGCATGCAGAAGGTGGCGGCGGAGCAGCTCGGCCTCAGCCCCAACCTGATGGGCGCGGCCAACAGCTCGGGCGGCGTGATGGGCAAGATGATCGACGCGCAATCCATCGTCGTCGCCTCCACCGCCACGCGCTGGTTCAACCACGAAGGCGACATCCTGCGCTACGTGTTCTTCCACTCGATCGCGCTGGCCTGCCTGGTGGGCCTGTACGTGACGCTGCAGGCCTACGTCTGGCCGTTCACGGCGATGGTGGTGCGCTGAGCGCTACAGTGCGCGGATGCTGACCCGCGCAGGAGACAAGACGTGAACGCAGCTGCTGCGATGCTGGAAACGGCGCCGCGCGAGGACCGCGCGGCGCGCCGCGCCGAAGTGGTGGCCGCGCTCTCCCCCGTGCTGCCCGCGCATGCGCTGCTGTGGCACAGCGAGGAGACCGTGCCCTACGAGTGCGACGGCCTGACCGCCTACCGCGAGAAGCCGCTCGCGGTGGCGCTGCCCGAGACCGAGGAGCAGGTGGCCGCGGTGCTGCGCACCTGCCACCGCCTGGGCGTGCCGGTGGTGGCGCGCGGCGCCGGCACCGGGCTCTCGGGCGGCGCGCTGCCGCACAAGCTGGGCGTCACCCTGAGCCTGGCGAAGTTCAACAAGATCCTGTCGGTCGATGCGCTCTCGCGCACGGCGCGCGTGCAGAGCGGCGTGCGCAACCTCGCCATCAGCGAGGCGGCGGCGCCGCACGGCCTGTACTACGCGCCCGATCCGTCCAGCCAGATCGCCTGCACCATCGGCGGCAACGTCGCCGAGAACTCCGGCGGCGTGCACTGCCTGAAATACGGCCTGACCGTGCACAACGTGCTGCGCGTGCGCGGCTACACGGTGGAAGGCGAGGCGGTCGAGTTCGGCTCCGAGGCGCTCGACGCCGCGGGCCTCGACCTGATGGGCGTGCTGGTGGGCAGCGAGGGCATGCTGGCCGTCATCACCGAGGCCACCGTCAAGCTGGTGCCCAAGCCACAGCTGGCGCGCTGCATCATGGCCAGCTTCGACGACATGCGCAAGGCCGGCGACGCGGTGGCCGGCGTGATCGCCGCCGGCATCATCCCCGCCGGGCTGGAGATGATGGACAAGCCGATGACGGCCGCGGTGGAGGACTTCGTGCACGCCGGCTACGACCTGAGCGCCGAGGCCATCCTGCTGTGCGAGAGCGACGGCACGCCGGAGGAGGTCGAGGAAGAGATCGCCCGCATGGCCGAGGTGCTGCAGCGCTGCGGCGCCACCGCCATCGCCGTGAGCCAGGACGAGGCGCAGCGCCTGCGCTTCTGGAGCGGGCGCAAGAACGCCTTCCCCGCCTCGGGCCGCATCAGCCCCGACTACATGTGCATGGACTCGACCATCCCGCGCAAGCGCCTGGCCGACATCCTGCTGGCCATCCAGGAGATGGAGAAGAAGTACGGCCTGCGCTGCGCCAACGTCTTCCACGCCGGCGACGGCAACCTGCACCCGCTGATCCTGTTCGACGCCGCCGACCCCGACCAGCTGCACCGCTGCGAGCTGTTCGGCGCCGAGATCCTCGAGACCAGCGTGCGCATGGGCGGCACGATCACCGGCGAGCACGGCGTCGGCATCGAGAAGCTCAACTCGATGTGCGTGCAGTTCTCGCCCGAGGAAAACGAGCAGATGGCGGCGCTCAAGCGCGCCTTCGACGCGAAGGAACTGCTCAACCCCGGCAAGGTGATCCCCACCAAGCACCGCTGTGCCGAGTACGGAAAGATGCACGTCGCGCGCGGTCTGCTGCCCTTCCCCGACATCGAACGTTTCTGATGACGAACGAACCGGCCCTGCAAGCCCTGATCGCGCGCGTGAACGCCGCGCGCGCCAGCGGCACGCCGCTCGCCATCGAGGGCGGCGGCACCAAACGCTTCTACGGCGAGGCGCCCGTGGGCGAGTTGCTCGACACGCGCGCGCTGGAGGGCATCTCCAGCTACGAGCCCACCGAGCTGGTGGTCACCGCGCGCTGCGGCACGGCGCTGGCCAAGCTCGAGGCCACGCTCGCCGAGCAGGGCCAGTGCCTGCCCTTCGAGCCGCCGCAGTTCGCACCCGGCGGCACGGTGGGCGGCATGGTCGCCGCCGGGCTCTCGGGGCCCTCGCGCGCGGCGGTCGGCGCGGTGCGCGACTACGTGCTCGGCGCCACGCTGCTGACCGGCCGCGGCGAAGTGCTCAGCTTCGGCGGCCAGGTGATGAAGAACGTCGCCGGCTACGACATCTCGCGCCTGCTCGCCGGCTCGATGGGCACGCTGGGCGTGATCCTCGAGGTATCGCTCAAGGTGCTGCCGGTGGCACCGGCCACCGCGACGCTGCGCTTCTCGATGAGCGAGGCCGATGCGCTGCGCCGCCTCGCCGAATGGGGCGGCCAGCCGCTGCCCCTCAACGCCAGCGCCTGGTGGGACGGCACCCTGGTGCTGCGCCTGCGCGGCGCGCTGGCAGCGGTGAACGCGGCCATCACGCGGCTGGGCGGCGAGCTGATCGAGCCGACCCATGCCACGTCGTTCTGGCACGGGCTGCGCCACCACGAGGACGAGTTCTTCACCAAGGCGCTCGCGGCCGTCGAAGGCGGCGCACGCCTGTGGCGCCTGTCCGTGCCGCCGACCACGCCAGCGCTGGCCCTGCCCGGCGAGCAGCTGATCGAGTGGGGCGGCGCGCAGCGCTGGGTCTGCAGTGCTGCGCCGGCCTCGTTGGTGCGCGAGGCCGCGGCGCGCGCCGGCGGCCACGCCACGCTGTTTCGCGGCGACAAGAGCGCCGGTGCCTTCGCGCCGCTGAAGGCGCCGCTGGATCGCATCCACCGCGAGCTGAAGAAGGCCTTCGACCCGAGCGGTGTGTTCAACCCCGGCCGCATGTACCCGGGCTTCTAGGCGATGGAAGCGCTGCGAGGCCTCGCCTGGCTGCTGCTCGCCCAGTCCGCCGGCGAGGCGCTGGTGCGGCTGGCCGGCGCGCCGCTGCCGGGGCCGGTGCTGGGCCTGCTGCTGATGCTGGTGGCGCTGCGCTGGGAGGCGGTGCGGCGCAGCGTGGGCGCGGCCGCCGACGTGCTGCTCGCCCACCTCTCGCTGCTGTTCGTGCCGGTGGGCGTGGGCGTGATGACGCACGCCGGCCTGCTCACCCAGTACGGCGCGCGCATGCTGCTGGTGATCGTGATCTCCACCTGGGTCGGCATGGCGGTGACGGCGCTGGTGCTGCGCGCCTTGCTGCCGCGCCAAGGCTGACGCGCGATGCAGAGCTTCGTCGAACTCTGGGTCTACCTCTCGGCCACGCCGCTGTTCGGCCTGACCGCCACGCTCGTCACCTACGTGCTGGCGCAGGCGCTCTACGCGCGCGTCGGCTTCGCGCCCTGGGCCAATCCGGTGCTGTGGACGGTGCTCACGCTGGCGCTGCTGCTGGCCGCCAGCGGCACGCCCTACCCGACCTACTTCTCCGGCGCGCAGTTCATCCACTTCCTGCTCGGCCCGGCGGTGGTGGCCCTGGCCTGGCCGCTGTGGCAGCGCCGCGCCGAGCTGCGCTCGCGCGCGCGCGCCGTGCTGCTCGCCGCCACGGCGGGCGGGCTGGCGGCAGCGGCCGCGGCGGTGGGCCTGGGCTGGCTGCTCGGCCTGCCCGATGCGGTGCTGCGCTCGCTCGCGCCCAAGTCGGTGACGGCGCCGGTGGCCATGGGCATCGCCGAGCAGCTCGGCGGCATTCCCGCGCTGGCCGCGGCCTTCGCCGTGATCACCGGGCTGACCGGCGCCATCAGCGCCAAATACCTGTTCGACGCGCTGCGCATCGCCGAGCCCGAGGTGCGCGGCTTCGCGCTCGGCACGGCCGCGCACGGCATCGGCGCGGCGCGCGCGCTGCAGGTGCATCCCGACGCCGGCGCCTACGCCGGCCTCGCGCTGGGCGTGCAGGTGGTGCTCGCCGCGCTGCTGATGCCGCTGCTGGCGCGGCTCATCTGACCCCACGAGACCCCGAGACCGCTTCATGCAGACCACGCTCGCTCCCGAGTTCCAGGGCACCCGCGAAGGCGCCGAGGCCGAGGCCATCCTGCGCAAGTGCGTGCACTGCGGCTTCTGCACCGCCACCTGCCCGACCTACCAGCTGCTCGGCGACGAGCTCGACGGCCCGCGCGGACGCATCTACCTGATCAAGCAGGTGCTGGAAGGCCGGCCGGTGACGAGCGCCACGCAGCAGCACCTCGACCGCTGCCTGACCTGCCGCAACTGCGAGAGCACCTGCCCCTCGGGCGTGCAGTACGGGCATCTGGTCGAGATCGGCCGCAAGGTGGTGGAAGAGCGCGTCGAGCGTCCGGCCGGCGAGCGCGCCCTGCGCTGGCTGCTCAAGGAGGGGCTGACCTCGCCGCTGTTCGGCCCGGCGATGAAGCTCGGCCGGCTGCTGCGCCCGCTGCTGCCCGCGACGCTGCGCGACAAGGTGCCCGCCGCCGCGCCGCCGCAGGCACACCGCTGGCCGACGCGCGAGCACGAGCGCAAGGTGCTGATGCTGATGGGCTGCGTGCAGCCGGCGATGATGCCCAACATCAACAGCGCCACCGCGCGCGTGCTCGACGCCGCCGGCATCCAGACCCTGGTGGCCGACGAGGCCGGCTGCTGCGGCGCGATCCGCACGCACCTGAACGACATCGAGGGCGGCCTCGCGGACATGCGCCGCAACATCGACGCCTGGTGGCCGCTGGTCAACGCCGGCAAGGTCGAGGCGATCGTGATGAATGCCTCCGGCTGCGGCGCGCAGGTGAAGGACTATGGCCACGCGCTGGCGCACGACCCGGCCTACGCCGAGCGCGCGCAACGCATCAGCGCGCTGACGAAGGACCTGAGCGAGCTGCTGCCCGACCTGGTGCCGCGCCTGAAGCCGCGGCTGCGCAGCCGCGGCCCGAAGAAGCTCGCCTTCCATCCGCCCTGCACGCTGCAGCACGGCCAGCAGCTGCGCGGCGGCGTCGAGGCCAACCTCGCCGCGCTCGGCTTCGAGGTGCAGCTGGCGCAGTGCGAATCGCACCTGTGCTGCGGCTCGGCCGGCACCTACTCGGTGCTGCAGCCCGAGCTCTCCAAGCAACTGCGCGACCGCAAGCTCTCGAACCTCGAGCCGCTGCGCTCCGAGGTGATCGTCTCGGCCAACATCGGCTGCATCCAGCACCTGGGCAGCGGCACGGCGACGCCGGTGCGCCACTGGGTCGAGGTGCTGGACGAGGCGCTCGCCTGAGGCGACCTTGCGTTCGAGCGATGGGATGGGCCGTCGCTGATCGACGCTGAGCCGCCCCCGATAGCACAAGCGCCAACTACCGCGGTGCGGCGCGCTTCTTCGCCTGCCGCGTCGACGCAGGCACCGCACCTTCTTTGAGCTTCCCCAGCACCCGCTTGGCGCGGTCGGTGCATGCCAATGCCTCCGGGCGGTTTTTCACGCTATCGATGGCGACCAGCAATTGAGCCTTGTTTTGCTTCAGGCGCAACTGCAGCGCTTCGATCTCCGCCACTTTGCGTTCCAGGCTGGCCACCAGTTCGTCGTGCTGCCAACGCGCCTGGTCATTGGGAAGCAAGCTGCGGATCTCATCCAGCGAGAAGCCGGCGCGCTGGGCGCTCGTGATGATGTCCAGCGTCCACAAGGCTTCAGGACCGTACTCGCGGTAGCCGTTCTCCTGGCGCTCCACGCCACGGATCAATCCGCTTGATTCGTAAAAGCGGATGCGCGACGGCGCCAGACCGCTGTGCTTGGCCAGTTCACCGATCTTCATGGGCATTCAACGTCCGCTTGACATTGCAGTTAACTTTAACCTTAGAGTCTTGTCACCGTCAAGCGGAAACACCTCATGAACTCGAGCGCACACCCTCTCTTGCCCCAGTGGTCGGCCCATTGGAGCCGCTTGCGCATGGCCGCTCTGGCGCTGCTTCGCAGAACGGCCTGCGCGCTGGCCGCTGCGGCCTGGATGGCGCTGCCAGGATCGGCACAGGCGCAACAGCCCGAGCCCGCCGCGGCGTCGCGCGTCCTCATCATCGTCACCAACCATGCCGACTACCCCAGCCGGGACGACAAGACCGGTTTGTGGCTGACCGAGCTCACGCACTTCTGGGACGTGCTGCGAGCGGCCGGCTTCGAGATGGACATCGCCAGCCCCGCCGGCGGCAGGAGTCCGCTCGACGAGCGCAGCCTGGGCTGGCTCTACCTCGACGATGCGGCGCGGGCGCACCTGAGCGACCCGGCGTTCATGGCGCGCATGTCGAACACCCGTCGTGCCGCCGATGTGGACCCCGCGGCCTACGCGGCGATCTACTTCACCGGCGGCCACGGCACGATGTGGGACTTCCGCGACGCGCCCGAGCTCAAGCGTCTGGCGGAGTCCATCTACCGCCAGGGCGGCGTCGTCTCCGCCGTCTGCCATGGCAATGCCGCGTTGATCCAGTTGCAGGACGAGGACGGACGGCCACTGATCGCCGGTCGTCGCGTCACGGGGTTTTCGAACTTCGAGGAACTGCTGTCCGGCATGAAGAGCCAGGTGCCGTTCTTCCTGCAAGACGCCTTGGAGGCGGCCGGCGCCAAGTACGAGAAGGCCTGGCTTCCCTTCGCGGCCTACGCCGTCACCGACGGGCGACTCGTCACCGGGCAGAACCCGCAATCGGGCAAGGTGGTGGCCGAGCATCTGCTGGCCCTGCTGCGCCCACAGCCGGCAATCGCCCCGCAATAGCGCATCCCTTCACATCCGCCGATCGAACGCCGAGCAACCGCCCGGCATCCCCCAACCTCTCCTGGAGCCTATCGACATGAACCATCGCGCCACTCACATCGCCCTCGGCCTTGCCGTGAGCCTGGCCACCCACGCCGCCTGGGCTGCCGACCCGGCCGAACCCGCCCCGCCGGACATGACGACGATCAGCATGGCCGGCCAGCAGGTGCCTGTGGTCAAGGGCGGCCTGTACGACCGGTTCCGCTCCAACCCACCGCTGTCCGTCATCGCGGCGGAGGCGCCCGACGTGGACCTGAGCTGGTTCAAGCAGCTGAAGAAGGAGAAGGTGGACATCGGCTTCGAGTCCTACTCGCCGAACTTCTATTACAAGAACAGCCTCGTGACGGCCATCTTCACCGCCGACCTGGACCAGCTCAAGTCGCTGATGCCGGCCAAGGTGCTGGAAACCGTCCAGCCGCTGCAAGTCTGGCCAGGCCGTGGCCTGGTGGCGCTGACCGCCTACACCTACCGCTATTGCGACAACGACAGTTACAACGAGGTCGGCCTGTCCGTCATCACCAACCGGCCCGGATCGAGCAGCTTCGGGCCTTTCACGCTGCTGAGCCAATCCATGTCGAGCGACTTCTGGGGCTACGTGCTCAAGCTGCCGGTGGACACCGAACTGGCGCGCGTGCGCGGTGTGGTCGGCTACAACCTGCCCAAGTGGCTGACCAAGATTGACTATCGGGAGACGGCCGACGCCGTCGTGGTGGAGATCTTCGACAGTGCGACGAAGCAGCTCGACCTCACGATCGAGACGCAACGGCTCGGCGATGTGTCCAGCAAGGAGGCCTTCGTGAGGAACAACTTCACCAACATCGACCGGCAGGGGCAACTGACCACCGGCTACTCGGTGTCGCGCCAGCTCAGCCACGCCAGCAGCTCGAATGCCGACTCCGTCAAGCTGACGCTGACCGACGGCAGCTTGTCCAGCACCATCAAGGCGCTCAAACTGGGCAAGCTGGTGAAGTACGAGTACGTGCCGGAGTTCCAGGGTGCCTTGTACGCACCCAAGCCTCTGTGATGACCGAGAACGAGCGCGTTGCCGCACATCGAAGGCGGGAAGAACAGTCATGCAAACGATCCTGGGCGCCACGGGTCAGATCGCGGTCGAGCTGGCCCGCGAGCTGCGGCGCAAGCACACCAGCGAACTGAGGCTGGTGAGCCGCAATCCGCGCAAGGTCAACGAGACCGACGCGCTGGTGGCCGCCAATCTGCTCGACGCCGGGCAGACGGCCGCCGCAGTGAAGGGCAGTGAGGTCGTCTACTTCACCGCGGGCTTGCCGCCGGACACCGCGCTGTGGGAGGCCCAGTTTCCGACGATGCTGCGCAATGCCCTGAACGCCAGCCGCGCGGCGGGTGCCAGGTTCGTCTATTTCGACAACACCTACATGTACCCGCAGGATGCGCGTGTGCTGACGGAGGACGCGCCCTTCCAGCCGAACGGCCGCAAGGGCCAGGTGCGTGCCGCGATGGCCACGATGGTGCTGGAGGAAATGGCGCGCGCAGACATCCCCGTCCTGATCGGCCGCGCCCCCGAGTTCTACGGCCCCGGCAAGACCCAGAGCTTCACGAACGCGCTGGTGATCGATAGGCTCAGGCTCGGCGAGCAGCCGCGCGTGCCGCTGCGTGACGACACGCTGCGCAGCTTGATCTGGACGCCGGATGCCAGCCGGGCGCTGGCTGCGCTGGGCAACGCGCCGGACGCCTTCGGCCAGACCTGGCACCTTCCCTGCGATGACGAGCGGCTGACCTACAAGCAGTTCGTGGCGCTGGCCGCTGCAGCGTTCGGCCGGCCACCCGACTACACCGTCATCGGCGGCCTGACGATGACGGTGGCCGGACTCTTCAAGAAGGAAGTCCGCGAGATCAGGGAATTGCTGCCGCGCTACAAGCAGGACAATCTTTTCGACTCGACCAAGTTCAAGCGGCGCTTCCCGGACTTCGCGGTGACGACCTACCGGGAAGGTCTGCGGCAGATCCGCGAGCAGGCGAGCACGGCCTAGACGCTCGCCACCCTCACCCCCCATCACGACCGAGGAAAGCCCATGCGCCTGAATGTCAACGGCCAGATGCGCGAGCTCGACATCGAACCCGACATGCCGCTCCTGTGGGTGCTGCGCGACGAACTCGGCATCACGGGCCCCAAGTACGGCTGCGGCATCGGCCTGTGCGGCGCCTGCACGGTGCACATCGACGGCGTGGCGACGCGCTCGTGCTCGATGCCGGTCGGCCAGGTTCAGGGCAAGGTCACCACCATCGAGGGGCTGGGCAGCCCCGCCGCACTGCATGCGGTGCAGAAGGCCTGGGTCGAGCATCAGGTCGCCCAGTGCGGCTACTGCCAGTCGGGCCAGATCATGAGCGCGGCGGCCTTGCTGGCGGCCAACCCGGCGCCGACCGATGCCGACATCGATGCCGCGATGTCGGGCAATCTGTGCCGCTGCGGAACCTATCCGCGCATCCGCGAGGCGGTTCGGGCCGCCGCCGCCGCGCTCGCCGGAGGTGCCCGGTGAGCGGCCCCGCCAGCATCGCGCGCCGCGGCTTCCTGGTCGCGTCGGCTGCCATCGCGGGCGGTGTCGCCTTCGGCATCTATCTGGTTCGCAAGACGCCTGCGAATCCGCTGCTGGACGAACGCCACGACGGCGAGGCCATCTTCAATCCCTGGGTCAAGATCGATGCCCAGGGCGTCACGCTGATCGCGCCGCACACCGACCTGGGGCAGGGCGTGCGCTCCGTGCAGGCCGCCCTGATCGCCGAAGAACTCGACCTGGACTGGGGCCAGTTCAGCGTCGAGCCCGGCCCGCCGAGCGCCGCCTACTACAACACCGCCCTGGCCGACGAGCAGGTGCCGTTCCTGTCGACCGACACCGGGCTCACGGCCGAGGCGCTGCGATCGGCCATGGGCGGCCTGTTCAAGATCCTGGGCCTGCAACTGACGGGCGGATCCAGCACCGTGCCGGACAGCTTCGTCAAGCTGCGCCAGGCGGGCGCGGTCGCGCGCGAGACGCTCAAGCTCGCGGCATCCCGGCGCAGCGGCGTGCCCGTCGAGCAGCTGAGAACCGAGCACGGCAGCGTCGTCTTGCCGGATGGGCGCCGCCTGCCTTACACCGCTCTGGCGCAGGACGCGAGTGCTGTCGAGACGGTGCAGGACGTCAAGCTGCGCGACCCTTCGCAGTGGCGGCTGATCGGCAAGCCCATGCCGCGGCTGGACATCGTGCCCAAGTCCACGGGGACGCTGAAGTTCGGCATCGACCTGCGCCTCGAAGGCATGCTGCATGCCGCCGTCAAGGTGAACCCGCGCCAGGGCGGCCCGATGCTGCGCTTCGATGCCAAGGCGGCGTCCGCCATGCGCGGCGTGAAGAAGATCGTCGCGGTGACGAACGGCGTCGCCGTGATCGCCGACAACACCTGGCGCGCGTTCCAGGCAGTCAATGCCGTCCAGGCCGACTGGGGGCCGGCGCCCTACCCGGCGGAGCAAGCCGAGCACTGGCGCGCCGTGTCCGAGTCTTTCGTGCCCGAGCGCCTGGACAAGGAATGGCGCAACGACGGCCAGGTGGACGCCGCGCTGGGCGGCACGGCCCTCGGCGCCGCCCTTAACGCCGAATACCGGGCGCCTTATCTTGCCCATGCGCCGATGGAGCCGCTGTCTGCCGTCGCGCGGGTCACGCCGCAGCGCGTGGACATCTGGGTCGGCAGCCAGGTGCCGCGCTTCGCCCAGGAGAAAGTGGCCAGGATCTGCGGCGTCGGCATCGAGGCGGTGCATCTGCACAACCAGTATTGCGGCGGCAGCTTCGGGCATCGCCTGGAGTTTGAAAACATCACGCTCGCCACCGAGATCGCCCGGCAGATGCCCGGCACGCCGATCAAGCTGACCTTCAGCCGCGAGGAGGATTTCGCCCACGACTTCCCGCGCCAGATCACCATGAGCCGCGCGCGCGGCAGCGTGAGGGACGGGCAGGTCGAGGCGCTGTCGCTGGACATCGCGTCGGTTTCCGTCAGCGCCTCGCAGATGAAGCGGCTGGGCCAGCCGATGCCCGGCCCGGATGGCCAGATTCCAGCCGGCGCGTGGAACCTGCCCTATGCCTTGCCGCATTTCCGGGTGCGGGCCTATCGGGTGCCCGAACTGGCGCCGACCAGTTCCTGGCGCTCGGTCGGTGCGTCGTCGGCCGGCTTCTTCGCCGACGGCTTCCTGGATGAACTGATCCACGCCGCGGGTGCCGATCCGCTGCGTGAGCGCCTGCGGCTCATGCGCGATCCCGTGGCTCGCCAGGTGCTGGAAGCGGTCGCCACGATGTCGAACTGGCAGGGCGCCAGGCCGGGCCAAGGCAGAGGTCGAGGCGTTGCCTTTGTCGAGTCCTTCGGCGTTCCGTGCGCGATGGTGGTCGAGGTGACGAAGAGCGAACAAGGCATTCGCATCGACAAGGTCTGGGTGGCGCTGGATGTCGGCAAGGTGGTCGACCCGGTCAACTTCGACAATCAGGTCAAGGGGGGCGTCGTCTGGGGGCTCGGGCACGCGATGAACTGCGAGACCACCTATGCCGACGGCATGGCCCAGCAATCCAACTTCCATGCCTACCAAGGCATGCGGCTGCATCAGTGTCCGACGATCGAAGTGCAAGGCCTGGAGCACGGCGCCAAAGTGCGCGGCGCCGGCGAGCCACCGGTGCCGCCGGCGGCGCCGGCCTTGGCCAACGCGATCTTTGCCGCCACGGGTGTCCGGCTGCGGGAGATGCCTTTCTCCAAGCAGGTCACCTTTGTCTGAGCAATCGAAAGCTTCGCCCTGAGCACCCGCCGCCAGCGCGCCGCTTAAGGCGCCGCTAACCGGCTCGCGCGAGCATGGCCGTCCGGGCCGTGCCGGCCCGTCGCGCGATGACCAAGTTCTCCCTGGCGCTGCTGCTCGCCACCTTCGCCCTGGTTGCGCCGGCCCGCGCCGGCCGCATCGAGGACGAGCTCGTGCAGCTGCAGCGTGATTGGGAGGTGGTGCGCTACCAGACGCCCGTGGCGGGCCGCGCGCGCCGCTTCGAGCTGCTGGCCGAACGCGCCCGCCAGCTCGCCGAGACGCACCCCGGCCGCGCCGAGCTGCTGAGCTGGGAAGGCCGCATCGTCAGCTCCTGGGCGGACGCGCAGGGCGGCCTGCGCGCGCTGCTGCTGGTGCGGCGCGCCAAGGCGCTCTACGAGGACGCGCTGCGCCTGGACGAGCGCGGCGTGGACGGCACCGCCTACGACGGCCTGGGCGCGCTCTACTACCGCACCCTGCCCTGGCCGCTCGGTTTTGCCGACCGCGAGCGCGCCCGCGAGCTGCTCGAGAAGGCGCTTGCGCTCGACCCGGCAGGGCTCGAGCCGAACTATTTCTACGGCGAGTTCCTGCTCGACAGCGGCCGCGCCGCGCAGGCGGTGGACTACCTCGAACGCGCCATGGCCGCCGCGCCGCGCCACGGCCACTACGTGGCCGACATCGGCCGCCGCGAGGAGGCGCGCGCGCTGCTGGAGAAGGCGCGCGCGGCGCGTTGATCAGGCGCCGACGCGCACGCGCAAGCCGCGGCCGCCGGCGCGGCGCTCGAAGCGCAGGCCGAGCCCGTGCAGCGCGGCGATGCGGCGCACGATCGACAGTCCCAGGCCGCTGCCGATCTCGTCTTGCCCGTCGGGGCGGTAGAAGCGCTCGCCGAGCCGCGCCAGCTGTTCGTCGGAAAGCGGCTCGGCATCGTTCTCGACCTCGAGCGAGTGCTCGGTGAAGCGCAGCGTCACGCTGCTGCCCTGCGGCGCATAGCGCAGCGCGTTGTCGAGCAGGTTGCGCAGCAGCACGGCCAGCAGCGCCGCGTCGCCGTGCAGCGGCAGCGGCTCGCGGCCGGCGCCCTGCGCCCAGTCGCATTCCAGCTCGATGCGGCGGCGCTCGGCCAGCGGCAGGCAGTCGCTCATCACCTGCTCGACCAGCGCGGCCCAGTCCACCGGCTTTCGGACCAGCGCGCTGCCGCCCGATTCGACGCGCGACAGCGCCAGCAGCTGCGCCACCAGGCGGTCGAGCCGCGCGAGGCCGCGCGTCATCTTGGCCTCGGCCTCGTCGCGCTCGGCGCCGGGGCGCGCGCGGCGCAGCACGTCCCACTGCGCGCGCAGCACGGCCAGCGGCGTGCGCAGCTCGTGCGCGGCGTCGTCGGTGAAGCGGCGCTCGCGCGCCAGCATGGCCTCGATGCGCGAGAACAGGCCGTTCATCGCCCCGACCAGCGGACGCAGCTCGCTGGGCGCATCCAGCGCCAGCGGTTGCAGCGCGTCGGCGCTGCGCGCGCGCAGCTCGTCGCTGAGCCCGTGCAGCGGCGCCACGGCGCGGCGCACGGCCAAGGCCATCACCAGCAGCAGCAGCGGCAGCGTCGCCAGCCAGGGCAGCGCCTGGCCGAGCGTGACGTCCAGCGCCAGCTCCTCGCGCTCGTGCGCCTTCTGGCCGGCCGCCACCAGCCAGTCGCCGTCGAAGGACTGCAGGTAGTAGATGCGCCAGGGCTCGCCGGCGATGGCGAGGTCGACGAAGCCGGCCGTCTCGGGCCGGTAGGGCAGGCTCACGCCTTCGCGGTCGGCCAGCAGCAGGCGGCCGTCGCGCGCCCAGACGGCGATCGCCAGGTCACGCACGTCGGCCTCGCCGCTGGCGGCGCTGGCCGGCGGCGCCGGCAGCGGGGCGGCGTGCTCGGCGGCCGGCACGGCGAGCGTTACCTGCACCTGCCGCGCGAGGCGGATCAGCTCGGTGTCGAACAGCTCGTCGACCTCGTGGCGCGCGAAGCGCATCGAGACCAGCCCGGCCAGCAGCCACACCAGCGGCGCGCCCACCAGCAGGTAGAGCAGCAGCCGCCTTTGAATGCTCATGCCGGCTCCGGCTCCTCGCCCTGCGCCGTGCCCAGCGCATAGCCCACGCCGCGCACGGTGCGGATCAGCTCGCGGCCGAGCTTGCGGCGCAGGTGGTGCACGTGCACCTCGAGCGTGTTGCTCTCCAGCGATTCGCCCCAGTCGTAGAGCTTCTCCTGCAGCTGCGCCTTGGAGAGGATGCGCCCCGGGTGCGCCATCAGCGCCTCGAGCAGCATCAGCTCGCGCGCCGTCAGCTCCACCGGCTGATCGTTCCAGCGCACGCTGCGGCCGGCCGGGTCGTAGGCGAGCGCGCCGTGGCGCCACACGCTCTGCGCGCGGCCGGTGCTGCGCCGGCTCAGCGCGCGCAGCCGCGCGGCGAGCTCGTCGATGGTGATGGGCTTGACGAGGTAGTCGTCGGCGCCGGCGTCCAGCCCGGCGACGCGATCGGCCACGCCGTCGCGCGCGGTGAGGATGAGCACGGGCATGTCGCGCCCGGCGCCGCGCCACTGGCGCAGCCAGCGCATGCCGTCGCCGCCGGGCAGGCCGAGGTCGAGCACCACGGCGTCGTAGGGCACGCCCTGCAAGGCGGCATCGGCGCGCGCGCCGTCCCGGAACCAGTCGACCACGTGCCGCAACTGGCGCAGGCCGGTGGCGAGCGCGTCGCCGAGCTGCGGATCGTCCTCGACGATCAAGACGCGCATCAGACCTCGGCCGCGATCTCGCGCAGCGATTTCTCGAACAGCTCGGGCGGCTGGCCGCCCTGGATCAGCCAGCGCTCGTTGACGATCACCGAGGGCACCGAGCTGATGCCGGCCTGCTGGTAGAACTGCTCGCGCTCGCGCACCGCATCGGCGTATTCGTCGCCGTCGACCACCGCGGCGGCGCGCGTCGCATCCAGCCCGGCCTGCGCGGCGCAGCGCAGCAGCACCTCGCGCGCACTCGGGTTCTCGCCTTCGGTGAAATAGGCCGACAGCAGCGCATGCTTGAGCGCACGCTGCGGCGCGGCGCCGACTTCGCCCGCAAAGTGCAGCAGGCGGTGCGCATCGAAGGTATTCCAGGCGTGCTTGCGCCGATCCATGCGGAACTCGAAGCCGACCGCCTTGCCGCGCTCGGCGATGGCCTGCTGGTTGCGCTCGACCTGCTCGGCGCTCATGCCGTATTTCTTCGCCAGGTAGGGCGCGACCTCCACGCCCTCGGGCCCCATGTCAGGGTGCAGCTCGAAGGGCTGGAAGTGCAGCTCCACGGCCACTTCGCCCTGCAGCTTCGCCAGCGCGATCTCGAGCGACGACAAGCCGATGGCGCACCAGGGGCAGACGACGTCGGAGACGAAGTCGATCTTGAGCGTCTTCACGGTAGCCATCAGCAGCGCCCCGAGCGGCGGCTGCGCGGCTGCAGCTTGTCGAGTTCGGCGAGCTGCTGCTTGAGCAGGATCACCAGCGTGCGCGCATGCTCCACCGGCAGGCGCAGCGTGCTGCTCATGGCGCCGTCGTCGCGCAACGGCTTGGCCTGCACGAACGCGTCGGCGCCGAGTTCGATCACGCCCTTGTCGTGTCGCGCCGATTTGAGGCGCTGCACTTCGATGTCGTAGGTCTTCATGCTTCGTTCTCGAGTCAGATGCAGCGTCCGCCGTCCACTTCCATCGCCACGCCGGTGATCATCGCGGCCTCGTCGCTGCACAGGAAGCAGGCGGCGTTGCCGAGATCCTCCGGCCGCGAGAAGCGCCCGAGCGGAATGGTGGCGAGAAACTTCGCGCGCGTCTCGGGCGTGTCGCCACCCATGAAGGTGGCCAGCAGCGGCGTCTCGCCGGCCACCGGGTTGAGCGCCACGACGCGGATGCCGAAGGGCGCGAGCTCCACCGCCATCGCACGCGTGGCGGTGATCACCCAGCCCTTGCTGGCGTTGTACCAGGCGAGCTTGGGCCGCGGGCTCACGCCGGCGGTGCTCGCCATGTTGAGGATCACGCCGCGGCCCGCCGCCTTCATGCGCGGCACGGCCTCGCGCGCCGCCAGGTAGATGGCTTTCATGTTGACCGAGACGATGCGGTCGAACTCGTCTTCGGCCAGGCTTTCGAGCGGCTGCGGGAGGTGGCCGATGCCGGCGTTGTTGACGAGGATGTCGAGCGCGCCGAAGCGCTCGTAAGCCGCGTCGACCATGCGCCTGGCATCCTCGGCGCGCGCCACGTCGACCGTCAGCGCCACCGAGCCGGTCGCGTCGGCGACGCGCTGCGCGTTGGCCGCGTCGCGATCGGCCACGATCACCTTCGCGCCCTCGGCAACGAACTTGCGCACGATGCCTTCGCCGAAACCCGAGCCGCCGCCGGTGACGATGGCGGCCTTGCCTTGCAGGCGCATGTTGGCCTCCTGGAACTTGCCGTCGACGATTATGGCCAGCCGCCGGGGCACAGAGCCCCCCAGTCGCTTCGCTCCTGCCCCCGTGGGGCGCCGTCGGGCTTGGGGCGGCCCGGCGCCCGACATCTCAGCCGTGCAGGATCGCCACCGTCTTCAGCGCGGAGAAACCATACAGCGCCTCGAAGCCCTTCTCGCGCCCGTGCCCTGAAGCGCCGACGCCGCCGAAGGGCAGTTCGACGCCGCCGCCCGCGCCGTAGTTGTTGATGAACACCTGGCCGCAGCGCAGCGCGCGCGCCATGCGCAGCGCGCGCGAGCCGTCGCGCGTCCACACGCCGGCCACCAGGCCGTAGGGCGTGCCGTTGGCGATGCGCAGCGCATCGGCCTCGTCGTCGAAGGCGATCACCACCTGCACCGGGCCGAAGATCTCCTCCTGCGCCAGCGCGTGCTCCGCGGGCACGGCCGCCACCAGCGTCGGCCGCACGTAGAAGCCGCCGGCCGGCGCGCTGTCCACGATCTCGCCCTGCGCGGCGATGGGCAGGCCGGCGTCGCGCGCCAGGCCGAGGTAGCGCGAGACGATCTCGTGCTGGCGCTTCGAGATCAGCGGGCCGAGGTCGAGATCGGCCAGCGCCGGGCCCGCCTTCAGCGCGCGCACGCGCTGCGCGAGCCGCTCCACCACCTCGTCGAAGCGGCTGCGCTCGACCAGGATGCGCGAGCCGGCCGAGCAGGTCTGCCCGGCGTTCTGGATGCCGGCGTTGACGAGGAAGGGCAGCGCGGCGTCGAGGTCGGCATCGGCGAAGACGATCTGCGGGCTCTTGCCGCCGAGCTCGAGCGTGACGGGCACGGTGTGTTTCGCCGCCGCCGCCTGCACCAACCGCCCGGTGGCCACCGAGCCGGTGAAGGAGAGGTGCTGCACGCCGGCATGCGCCGTGAGCGCCGCGCCGGCCTCCTCGCCCAGCCCCGGCACGATATTGAGCGCGCCGGCCGGCAGGCCGCACTGCTGTGCGATGCGGCCGATCGCCAGCGCCGTCAGGCAGGCTTCCTCGGCGGGCTTGAGCACGCAGGCATTGCCCATCGCCAGCGCCGCGCCGACGCTGCGGCCGATGATCTGCATCGGGTAGTTCCAGGGCACCACGTGGCCGGTCACGCCATGCGGCTCGCGCCAGGTGAGCGCGGTGTAGCCGTTCAGGTAGGGAATCGTCTCGCCGCTCACCTTGTCGGCCGCGCCGCCGTAGAACTCGAGGTAGCGCGCCAGCGCCACGGCATCGGCGCGGCCCTGCTTGAGCGGCTTGCCGACGTCCAGCGCTTCGAGGCGCGCGAGTTCGTCGACGCGCTCCAGCACCGCGCGGCCCATGGCCATCAGCAGCCGGCCGCGCTCGGCGGCAGTGAGCCGGCCCCACTCGCCCGCGCGTGCCGCCTGCGCGGCCTGCACGGCGGCGTCCACGTCCTCGGCGCTGCCGCGCGCGATCTCGGCGAGCGTGCTGCCGTCCGAGGGGTTCAGCAGTGGCAGGCGCTGGCCCGAGTTCGCTTCGCGCCAGCGGCCGGCGATGAGGAGTTCGTGGCTGGGGAAGGGGAGCGTTTCGCGCATGGCCGGTCTCCGAACTCAAGCCGGTTGGGCGTGCAGGCGCACGCCGAGCGCCCTGGCAATGCCGGATAGGAGGAGGTCTTCCCCTTTGCAGGCTTCTTGCGGGCAGTCGAGGTCATGGTCACTCTCCGTATGCCTGTGCGAGGCGCTCATACGCGAGGCTGCGCGAGACGCTGCGAAGGCCAGAAGCGCAGAACCACCAGCTCACCAGCATGGACCCGTTAGTACACATGGCGGTGGACTCGGTCGATGTGAATGCGGCGCACACCAGCGAGGCGGGCATTCATCACTCGTTGCCCGACGCCTGGCTGAACAACAAGTATCTTCAGCGTGCGCTCGAGATCCTCGTGAATGGCATCGGGAGCGGCCGGGCGGTTCTCTTGCCACCAGAGGTTCGCACTTTCGATTTCGTCCGCTGCACGGACGGTGATTCGGAGCCGGAGGCTCACTGTCTCTCGCGCTTGCCCAGGCGAGCGAACAGTTCCTCGGGTGAGATGGTCTCTCCGCGCTCGGCTTCGGCAATTGCCTCGAGGAGCGCGGCCTCATCTACCGCGTCGAGGAACACCTCGCCCGAGGAGTCTGGCGCGAGGACCGTGACGATGGAGCCATCCGGCAGCGCAACTCCGTCGAGCTGCACCTTGCCGGCAATGACCGTGCCTGTTGCGATTCCCATGTGCGAATGCTACTCCGATGCCTGCACGACGGTCGCTTGCGACGCCGCCGTTTGAGCGGCAGACACCGGGAAGGCAACTTGGCGGCGAGGCCCGGCAATTCTTGCGCGCCTCGCGGTCGAGCTGGAGTCTTGCGGGTGACCGTTCGCTCCAGCAGAGGGTCAGGCGCTGCCGCTTGCCTTGAACACCAGCTCGAGGCCCTTGCCGCGGCTGTAGTAGTAGTCGCCATCGGGGCTGATCACGACCGCTCGGTGCCGGCGCACATCGCTGAAGTATTGCCACCCATGGCCGGGCTCGCCGGCGCGTGCGTCGACGGCGACGAGCTGCATGGCCGACTCGGCGTGGCGCGTGTCGCGCGACGCCTTGCGATGATCGCCCGCGTACGAGGAGAAGCTGGCCGTGGCGGCTGCGAGGCACAGCGCGATGCCGATGCTGTCGAGATTCATGATCCTTCCTTCCGACGGTGTCCAGTCGACACTGACTGTGCTTCCACTTTGGACGCCGGAACTTAGGAATTTCTGAGCACGGGTCTTCGCGCGTGTCCGCGGTGGGTGGCTGCCCGCTCAAGTGAAGCGTCAGGCCTCACTGCGCCGTGCACCAGGCAAGCGCGTCGTCGAGCCGGTCGTCGCCCCAGAAGATCTCCTGGCCCACAACGAAGCTGGGCGAACCGAAGATCCCCAGTTGGCGCGCTCGCTCGGTCGACGCCAGGTACTCCTGCTTCGTCTCGTCCTCGGCCGCACGCGCGAGGCAATCATCGGCATCCCGGCCGAGTGAGTTCAGGATGTTGCGCAGGCTCTCCGGGGTGCCCGGATCCAGCTTCTGAAGAAACCAGGTGCGATAGGCGGACTGCGTGAACTCTCTGCACCAGCCCTCCCGGGCGGCAAGCGTTGCCACGTGATTCGCCGTCTCGTCGGGATCGACCGGGTAGGGCGGGATCCCGCTGAAGGGGACGCCGAACCGTGCCGCTCGGCGCTCCAGGTCGCGCCACATGTACTTCATCTTCACGGGCTTGGTCGCGAAGGGAATGTTGTTCTGCTCGCGCATCAGCGTGCGCACGCTGAATGGGCGCCAGATCAGCGCCACCCCGTCCTGGGCGGCGCGTGCTTCGGCTCGGGCCACCGACAGGTAGGAGTAGGTGCTTCCGATGAAATAGAAGAACTCGATCTCGCGTTGCATGTTCGGCTCTCCCACACAAAGGGCGTCCCGGATGAGGCCTGCCGCGTTTCGGCCATCATAGGCACTCGACTTCCTGCGGGGAACCGCCATCGCCCTCTTCCTGCTCAAGCGTCTTGCGAGCCTGCTGGTCACGCTGGCCGTGGCCTCGGTGGTGGTGTTCGCGGTGCTGGCCCTGCTGCCCGGCAACGTCGCACAGGTGATGCTGGGCGAGAGCGCCACGCCCGAGGCGGTGGCCGCGCTCGAAGCCAGGCTCGGCCTGGATCGCCCCGCGCCCGCGCGCTACCTCGATTGGCTGCGCGGCCTGGTCACGTTGGACTTCGGCATCAGCCACGCCTACGACAGCCCCATCGTCGAGCTGGTGGCCGAGCGCCTCGCGGTGACCCTGCCGCTGGCGCTGCTGGCGATGGCGCTGACGGTGGTGCTGGCGCTCGCCGCCGGCCTCTACGCCGCGTCGCGCCACAACCGCGCCGGCGATCTCGGCGTGATGGCGCTGAGCCAGCTGGGCATCGCCGTGCCGAGCTTCTGGTTCGGCATCCTGCTCGTCATGCTGTTCGCGGTGAAGCTGCCCTGGTTCCCTTCCGGCGGCTTTCCCGGCTGGAGCGAGGACGAAGGCGGCGGCCTGTGGGAGGGCTTGCGCGCGCTGGCGCTGCCGGCCGTCGCACTGGCCGTGGTGCAGGCCGCCATCCTGGCGCGCTTCACGCGCTCGGCGGTGCTCGACGTGCTGCGCGAGGACTTCGTGCGCACCGCGCGCGCCAAGGGCCTGTCGCGGCGCGCGGTGCTGTGGGGCCATGTGCTGCGCAACGCCATGGTGCCGGTGCTCACGGTGATGGGCCTGCAGTTCGCCAACCTCGTCACCGGCACGGTGGTGATCGAGAACGTGTTCTCGCTGCCCGGCCTCGGCCGGCTGATCTTCCAGGCCATCGGCAACCGCGACCTGCCGCTGGTGCAGGCGCTGGTGATGCTGATCGCGGCGACGGTGATCACGATCAACTTCGTGGTCGACGTGCTCTATGCGGTGATCGACCCGCGCTTGAAGATGGTGGGCCGATGAACTTCTGGCAGCGCGCGTTGCGCCACAAGAGCTTCGTCGCCGGCGGCGTGCTGGTGATGCTGCTCGTCGCGCTCGCGCTGCTGTCCTTCGTGTGGACGCCCTTTCCCGCCACCGAGATCGACGTGCCGAACAAGCTGCAGCCGCCCTCGGCCACGCACTGGCTGGGCACCGACAGCCTGGGGCGCGACATCGTCTCGCAGCTGATCGTCGGCGCGCGCGCCTCGATCGCGGTCGGCCTGATCGCGGTGGGCATCGGCATCGCGGGCGGCGTGGCGCTGGGCCTGCTGGCCGCGGCGCGGCGCGGCTGGGTGGAGGAGGCGGTGATGCGCCTGGCGGACTTCGGCCTCGCCTTCCCGGCGCTGCTCACCGCCATCATGCTCGGCGCGGTCTACGGGCCGGGCCTGGCCACCGCCATCGTCGCCATCGGCCTGTTCAACATCCCCGAGTTCGCGCGCATCACGCGCGCCTCGGCGAATGCGGTGTGGTCGCGCGAGTTCGTGCTGGCCGCGCGCGCCTGCGGCAAGGGCGCGACGCGCATCACGCTCGAACACGTGCTGCCCAACGTGGCCTCGGTGCTGATCGTGCAGGCGACGGTGCGCTTCGCCATCGCCATCCTCGCCGAGGCCGGCCTGAGCTACCTCGGCCTCGGTGCGCAGCCGCCGCTGCCGAGCTGGGGCCGCATGCTCAACGAAGGCCAGAGCATGATGTACCAGGCGCCGCTGCTGGCCGTGTGGCCGGGCCTGGCCATCGTGTTCTCGGTGCTGGGCCTGAACCTGCTGGGCGACGGGCTGCGCGATCTGCTCGACCCGCGCCTGGCAAGAACACGATGAGCGCGCCGCTGCTCGAACTGCGTGACCTGCGCGTCGTGCTGCCCACCGCGCGCGGCCCGGCAGCGGCGCTGCGCGGCGTGTCCTTCACGATGGCGCGCGGCGAGAAGCTCGGCCTGATCGGCGAGAGCGGCTGCGGCAAGTCGCTCAGCGCGCTGGCCATCATGGGCCTGCTGCCCGAGGGCGCACGCATCGAGGGCAGCATCCGCCTGAACGGCGCGGAGCTGGTGGGCCTCGCCGACGACGCGATGGCGCGCCTGCGCGGCGACCGCGTGGCGATGATCTTCCAGGAGCCGATGACGGCGCTCAACCCGCTGCACACGGTCGGCGCGCAGGTGGCCGAGCCGCTGCGCCTGCACCGCGGCCTGGACCGCAGCGCGGCGCGTGCCGAGGCGCTGCGCCTGCTCGATCGCGTGCGGCTGCCGGACGCGGCGCAACGCCTCGATGCCTACCCGCACCAGCTGAGCGGCGGGCAGCGCCAGCGCGTGATGATTGCCATGGCGCTGGCCTGCGGGCCCGATCTGCTGATCGCCGACGAGCCGACCACGGCGCTGGACGTGACGCTGCAGCACGAGGTGCTGATGCTGATCGACGAACTGGTGCGCGGCAGCGGCATGGGCCTGCTGCTGATCAGCCACGATCTCTCGGTGATGGCGCGCCATGTGCAGCGCGTGATGGTGATGTACGGCGGCACGGTGGTCGAGGCCGGCCCGACCGCGGCGGTGTTCGAGCAGCGCGCCCATCCCTATACGCGCGGCCTCTACGCGGCGCGGCCGCGCTTGGGTGCGACGCGCGGCACGCTGCTGCCCACCATCCCCGGCCGCGTGCCCGAGCTGGCCGATCTGGGCGAGGGCTGCGCCTTCGCGCCGCGCTGCGATCGCGCCATCGACGACTGCCGGCGCGCGCCGCCACCGGCGGTCGAGGTGGGCGCGAGCCACGCGGCGCGCTGCATCCGCATCGAGGAGGGCCGGCCATGAACCGCCACGCCGAGGAGTTCGCGCGCCGCCGCGCCGCGATGGTGCGCGAGCAGATCGAGGCGCGCGGCGTGCACGATGCGCGCGTGCTGCAGGCGATGCGCGAGCTGCCGCGCGAACGCTTCGTGCGCCCCGGCTGGGAGGCCGAGGCCTACGACGACAACCCGCTGCCCATCGCCGCCGGCCAGACCATCTCGCAGCCCTACATCGTCGCCTTCATGAGCGAGGCGCTGCAGCTGCGCGGCGGCGAGCGCGTGCTCGAGATCGGCACCGGCTCCGGCTACGCGGCCGCGGTGCTGGGGCGGCTGGCGAAAGAGGTGCACACGGTGGAACGCCACGCCGTGCTGGCCGAGGGCGCGGCAGCGGCGCTCGCCGCACTCGGCGTGGACAACGTGCAGGTGCACACCGCCGACGGCACGCTGGGCTGGCCGGCGGCGGCGCCCTACGACGCCATCGTCGTCACCGCGGCCGGGCCCGAAGTGCCTGTGGCGCTCTTGGCGCAGCTCGCCGTCGGCGGCCGGCTGGTGATGCCGGTGGGCGAGCGCGAGGGCGCGCAGTGGCTGCTGCGGTTGACGCGCGTGAACGAGCACGAGACGCGCCGCGAGGAACTGATGGGCGTGCGCTTCGTGCCGCTCACCGGGGCGCAGGGCTGGCCCGGTTGAAACGCGAAATCTGCGCGCCGTTGGTTGTGTACGGCGAATCGACGTACACTACCTGCTGCCCATCGAGGATCGTCATGGCCACCACCGAATCCACCCGCACCGCTCGCGTCGAGGCTCGCATCGCGCCCGACGCCCTCGCCGTCGTCCGCCGTGCCGCGGAGCTGCAGGGCCGCAGCCTCAGCGACTTCCTGGTGGCCGCTGCGTTGAAGGATGCGCAGCGCACGATCGAGGACGCCCAGCTCGTCCGCCTGTCGGTTGAAGACCAGCAGCGCTTCGTCGATCTGCTGCTCGAGCCGCCGCCGCTTGCGCCGGCCATGAAGCGCGCACTCAAGGCTCGCCAACGCCTGATCGACGGCGCGAAGTGACGGCGCCGTTCCGGATCGAGACCCTTGCACCGGAGCACGACCGGGCTGCTTTCTCCTGTGGCGTGGAGGCATTGAATCAATACCTGCTCCGCCAGGTGAGCCAGGATGTCCGGCGCAGCGTCAGCGCCTGCTATGTCGCCGTTGAAGTCGGCACCGGCAGGATCGCCGGCTACTACACGCTCGCCGCCGGCGGTGTGCCCTTGAACGAACTGCCGCCGACGCTGACCAAGCGCCTGCCTCGCTACCCTTCGGTTCCCGTCGCCCGCATCGGCAGGCTGGCCGTAGACCAGGCGTTCCATGGCAGGAGTCTGGGCGCCGCCCTGCTCGCCGATGCAGCCCTGCGAGCGGCGCGGTCCGAGCTTGCCGTGTTCGCGCTCGTCGTCGATGCGAAGGACGATGCCGCGGCTGCCTTCTACCGCCACCACGGTTTCGAGGAATTCGGCGGCGCGACGCGCAAGCTGATCGTGTCGATCGCGAAGTTCACTCGGGTGGCGGGTTAGCGCCGGGTAGCACGCTGCCCGACAGCGCAACGAAAGAAGGGCGGGCGCCCGTGAGGACGCCCGCCCTGGCCTGGAAGGCCGGTTGACGGCTTACTTCGGGCTGGCGATGTAGGCCGACAGGTCAAGCTGCTGCTGGCTGCTGAACTTGGTGTTCAGCCCCATGTTGACGTGGCTGCCCACACTGTTCATGACCGATTGCAGCTTGGTCGCCGTGTTGGCTTGCGACGCGCTCGCCTTGCCCGTGCCGTGGCAGCCAGTGCAGTTGGCGGTGTAGAGCGCGAGACCCGCGGCAACGTCACCCGTCGGTGCAGGTGCCGGTGCGGGCGCAGGTGCAGGTGCAGGTGCAGGTGCCGGTGCGGGCGCAGGTGCAGGTGCAGGTGCAGGTGCAGGTGCAGGTGCAGGCGCAGGCGCAGGTGCAGGTGCAGGCGCAGGCGCAGGTGCAGGCGCAGGCGCAGGCGCAGGCGCAGGCGCAGGCGCAGGTGCAGGTGCAGGTGCAGGTGCAGGTGCCGGGGCAGGTGCGGGAGCCGGAGCCGGCGCGGGTGCCGGGGCCGGTGCCGGAGCAGGTGCCGGCGCAGGCGTGCCACCAGCCACCGTGGCCGTCCACGTGCCCGTGTCGCCGCTGGCCGGGCCGGTGATGTTGCCGCTCAGGCTGCCGTCGCTACCCGCGGGGCCGGCGGTCGCCACGATGGTCTTCGCGCCGTAGCTGATCTTCAGCTTGATCGAGCCGTCGGCCGCGATCTCGCCCTTCACCTTGTAGCCCTTGGCGCTCTCGCGGCGGTCGTCGTCGCTGTCGCGCGAGCCCTTGTCGGCCAGCGTCACGCCCAGCGCCTGCAGCTGGCTGCGGATGTCCTGCGTCACCGTGGCCACGTCGGTCTCATAGCGCGTGGTGCGCTCGGCGAAGGCCGTCTTGAAGGCGGCCAGCGCTTCCTTCTGCGCCGCGCTCAGCTTGTGGCTGCCGTCGGTGGGTGCGCCGGCCTTCATGGCGGCCTTGAGGGTATCGAGCAGCACCTGCACATCGGCGCGGTAGGCGCTGCGCAGGTCGGCCAGCTTGGTCTTGAGCTGCGCGCGCAGCGCGGCCACCTGGGCGTCGGTCGCCGCGCTCGTGGTGGTGGTCGTCGCCGCCGCGGTGGTCGGCACCAGCAGGCCCTCGACCTCGGTGCCGTCGTCTTCGGGGTAATCGTATCTTTCCAGCATGTATGGACCCGACGCCCTTTGCAAGCCCTACGCTGTGATGGGAAGAAGTGGTCTGCACGCATGTATCCGGCTCGCTTGATGGGCACAGCTCTCACATGCCCGCAGCCTCGATGAGATTCGCGCATCTCGTCCTCAGCAAATTGGCGGCTTGATTGCTCAGCCGGCAGGAAAATCAGGATCCCGAGATGCTGGTCTGACCGATTTCGTCATCACGTTGGTAGTGCTTCGCAAACCTGCGCTGGGTTTCTGGTGTCAACCCTCCACGTTGAGTTTTGACGTCGTTGGGGCACCCTTCCCGCTGGCGGGAAGGGCGGGGGGATGGGTGGTGCGTTCAGCCTCGACTACGCCACTGCTTGGCGAACGTACTCTCGATCGCTGCTCAGCAGCGCCTGGATCACACGCGCGTTCTTGTTGGCCACCGCCACTGCGGCACGGTTGTAGCCACGCCGCTCGATGAGCTGCTGAAGCCACTTGCTCTGCGCGTCGGTCTTGCCGGCGACGTATCGCAAGACGGCTCGAGCCCCGTGGATCAACAACGTTCGCAGGTACTTGTCGCCTCGTTTGCTGATGCCGTAGAGCTTGGACTTCCCGCCGGAGGAGTACTGCCGCGGCACCAGGCCGAGCCAGGCCGCGAGGTGACGTCCATTCTTGAACTCGCTGGCGTCGCCGACCGCTGCCACGATGGCTGTGGCGGTGAGCGGGCCGACACCATCGATGGCGCTGATCCTCTTGCAGGCCTGCGAGTTGGACATGAACGCCTTGACCCTGGCGTCGCAGCTGTCGATCTTCTCCTCGACCGACTTCAGGTGCTCCAGGAGGTCCACAAGCAGGCCTCGGCAGAACTGCGAGAGTTCTTCGTCCTGGCTGGCCAAGACGTCGGGCATGGCGCGGTGGAAGGCTGCAGGGGTCTGGGCGACAACGATCCCGCGCTCAGCGAGCACACCGCGGACCTGGTTGATGATCGCGGTGCGCTGATGGACCAGGAGTTGACGGAGCCGGTGCAGCGCCTGCAGGTCTTGCTGCTCGATCGTCTTGATCGCAACGAACCGCATGGCGGGGCGGCTTGCCGCTTCGACGATCGCTTCGGCATCGTTGCGATCGTTCTTGTTGGTCTTCACGAACGGTGCAACGTACTGCGGGCTGATGAGGCGCACGTCCGTCCCTTGGCGCTGGAGAACCCGGGCCCAGTAGTGGGCCGAACTGCACGCCTCCATCACCACGAGCTTCGGACTCAAGCGCCGAATCGATTCCAGGAAGGAAGGCCGGCTGACCTTCGAACGGTGTACGACGACACCGGTGCGCGTCGCGCCGTGGAGTTGGAACACACGCTTGGCCAGATCGATACCGAGAACGTCGACTTCCATGATGAGCCTCCATGCCAATCGAAAACGAAGGGGCACGCAGTCTCCCCGAAGGGGGGCGTCGGGTCCATCTCAGTAGATTGGTGCGCTTTGCTCTGAAAACCCGT
>WBZV01000390.1_pt1 | contig 26986 bp, 24 predicted proteins | sample 5204221 | NCBI WGS metagenome assembly WBZV01 (sample SAMN12344360, study PRJNA552823) | activated sludge metagenome | biome: Activated sludge suspended growth; feature: Nitrification reactor; material: Wastewater; isolation source: activated sludge from nitrification reactor of wastewater...
AATAAAATATTTATCATTAGTCTATTGTTTGTGTATGTTGGAACAAGTGCTCAGGTTTATTTTAGTAAGACTTACCAGGTTACGGAAGATAGTACTGGTTTGATCAACTTATGGCCAAATTACCTCAAAGCAGTTTTTCCTACGGATTCCATGATTTATGCCTTTGGATATTCAGCCGACACTTCTTATGAGCATATCTATGGAACAGCGTTTTATGTATTTGATTTAAAAGGGAATTTACTTGATTATTATCATATAAAAGATAGCACTAAATATGTTTATTTTGATCCAGAAGGAATTCACACGTGGGATGGCATAATATTTTATACAGCATTTAACTCCTACAATAGACAAGAATCAATCCTTAAGTTTAATAGGATTACCAGGGAACAGGAAGTATTTGAGATTAAGAACAGCGTGATTAATGGAGGTTCTATAGTTTTTTCAAATTTTTTAGGAAACTCTGAAGGATTTCTGATTAACGCCAGTAGGATTACTGTGGAAAACGGTGGCCGAAAAATTCAAGTCACGAAGATGGATACCAGCGGAGTAATACAATGGCAGAAAATTTTAGGTAAAGAACCTGGCAATGGGTTTGAAAATAGTTGCTATGCTACGTATTCGGATAAAGATGGAAATATTTATGTGGGAATAGGTTATACCGATAATCTGGGATTAGGCTGGAAGGCAGATTATCAAAACCTATTCTACAAATTGGATCCATCAGGCCAACTGGTGAATAGTAATTTTTCAAAATTCGGGAAGTCGGGATTTTGTCTTATGTATGATATCATCCAGGACGATAAGTCCTGGTTCTATGTTTCTGCAGACTACAATTTCAATGAACCCCAGTACCCTTATGGCAATGATGGTTATGGAATTATTTTAGTATTTGATTCCAATATGCATTTTGTTAGTTACAAATCGCTTGATTTTTTAACTCCATATGCAGGGGACGCATACACCAAAAGTTTTGAAAAAATACTTCTGAGTAACGATGGAGATGGACTTTTACTTGGTGGCACAATTATTCATTTCGATACTACTGTTAGCTGGAATGATAGTTTAATGGTATTGGATACCACAACTTCATACAGGGATGCAGTTAGTTTAGTCAAAGTGGACAACCAACTTAATTTTCTATGGAAAAAGCAATACAGAATAAGAAATGGCAAAGACGAAGGATATCTGTACGATCTGAAAGCCAGCCCTGATGGAGGCTACATCATTGCCGCAGCATCTTATGTTGGCGATGCTTATGAGAAAAATGGAGAACCCTACTGGATGCCATGGCTGTTGAAAGTCGATGATGAGGGTTGTTTAATCCCGGGATGCAATGTTGTACAAACTCATAATATTGAGGATGATTCTGGGTTTATGCTTTATCCAAATCCTGCCGGAGACTATATAGTCATTCGACATACCGGCATGGAGAAGTTAAGCTATTCTATCCTTTCACCCGAAGGAAAAATTGTAGACCAGTTTTCAAGCTCATTTGAAGAAGAACAAATCATCGTTCCGCTAAAGAATTTCTATCCCGGTACATACCTTGTGCGATGCACTGACAATAAGGGGAGGTTTGAATCAAAGATTTTTGTCAAAAATTAATCGGTCAAATACAAGTTCAATACTTAATCTCCAACTCCTCTGAGGTAGGTCTCGACTGACAGGTCAATATGTATCCTGCCGCAATTTCATCCTGTTCCAGGGCAAGGGCAACATCCATGTGTACCGTGCCTTTGATGACTTTAGCCATACAGGTTGAGCAGGCTCCGCTGCAACAGGAATAGGGAGGATCAAATCCGGCATCCATCAAACTGTCGAGAATTTTCTTATTACCGGGAATTTGCAGTTGGTGTTGCTGACCGTTGAGATGCACCGTAATGTTTGAAAAAGCGATTACGGCCGCTTTGGTATCGCCAGTCGCAGAAACCGGTGTGCTGAAATACTCTGCATGGACGGATTTCGGATCAATGCCCAAAGCCGTTAATTCTTTCTTTACGTCTTCAATCATCTTTCCCGGACCACAGACATAAAAACTTTTTTCCTTCGTGCGTGCCGGATATTTTTCGCAAAATGCATCAATTAATTTTTTGTTGATTCTTCCCTTCCATCCATCCCAATCATCTTTTGATGAAGATAAAAAAGGAAGCAGTCCTTTACCACTTTGTGAAAGTGTATACTCTGCAAAAAACTGTCCAGCATATTTTTTTTGAAGGCCTTTCAACTGCTCATAAAAAATAATGTTCTCTTTCTTCCTGTTTCCAAAGAGAAGATACACCTGGGATTTGGGTTCGTATTCCAGCAGTGACCTGATCATCGAAAAGACAGGGGTGATTCCGCTACCGGCTGCAAAAAAGTAATAGGATTGACTCCTTTCCGGATCGGGGTTTATGGTAAAATGTCCTTCGGGTTTCGAAACTTCAAGCTCACTTCCTTTTTGAATTTTTTCAACGAGGTAGTTTGATACTAATCCCTTTCTAACTTGTTTGATGGTAATGTTTACATATTTTTCCTGCGGAATAGAAGAAATGGAATACGACCTGCGAACTTCTTTGTTATTTAATTGGAGTTTAAGCGTTAGATGTTGGCCAGGAATAAATTGGTCAAAAATCTGTTTGTATGACTCAGTTTCAAAACAAAGACTGACCGCATCATGCGTTTCTCTGATGACTTCTGCGACTTTAATTTTATGAAATTCCATTCGTTGTTATTTGAAGTAACCGCATACCTCTTCTATTGTTCACAGTGTATCCGGAACCATTTGAAAATTGTTCCCTTATGCAGCAGGAGTGGTGGTGTTTTCCTTTTTCAGTTTATTGACGGATTTTAAGATCATAAACATCACAAACGCTATAATCAAAAAATTGATGAACGTCGAAATGAATTTACCATAATGGACCGCTGATTCTGGGGTGGTTACCACTCCAGTAGCGTCCTTAACTTCGCTGGTCAACACTATTTTTGCTGCACTCAAGTCTCCAATCTGAAAAATATTTCCGACTACAGGCATTACAATACCATCCACAAAAGACGCGGTGACCGCGCCAAATCCGGTAGCCATCACCAAACCTACTGCAATTTCGATCAGGTTACCCTGAATGGCAAATTCTTTAAATTCCTTAAACATGATATTAACTTTTTTTAATGAATAAAATAGAAAAGCTTAGCCTCGCTAAATTAAACAGATTGAAGTTCTTTTCTGATTTTATTTAATGCAGAGCCTTCCCTGATCCAGCTGATCTGTTGTTCATTGTACGTATGATTCACTTCAAATGCATCTGAACTTCCGTCTGCATGAGTCAACTTGATTTGAAGTGGAATACCGGGTTTCATTTCATCAAATCCCTGTATCTCTATGTAATCATCCTGACGAATCTTATCATAATCAAAAGGATTGGCAAAGGTTAATGCCAGCATCCCTTGTTTTTTAAGGTTGGTTTCATGGATACGCGCAAATGATTTAACGATCACTGCTTTTACGCCCAAATAACGTGGCTCCATGGCTGCATGCTCCCTTGAAGACCCTTCTCCATAATTTTCCTCTCCGAAAACGACCGTCGGGATTCCATTGGCTTTGTAAAGTCTCGCAGAATCCGGAACCGGCAGATAGTCTCCCTTCACGAAATTCAACACTTTATTGGCTTCGTCATTGAATGCATTGATTGCGCCGATGAAACAATTGTTGGATATATTTTCAAGATGCCCTCTGAATTCTAACCACGGACCCGCCATCGAAATATGATCCGTCGTACATTTTCCTTTAGCTTTGAGCAACACTCGCATGGACGTCAGCTCATTGGCCTGAATTGGGGAAAACGGAACTAACAACTGTAAGCGTTTACTGTCGGGGGCCACTTTCACCTCAAGCTGGTGTCCATCGGTTGCAGGAGCCTGATATCCGGCATCTTCAACATCAAACCCTTTTACCGGCAATTCCACTCCTGTGGGTGGGTCCAGTCTTACCTGTTCGCCGTTTTTGTTGGTCAGTGTATCGGTCATGGGGTTAAAACATAAATCACCTGCAATAGCGAGTGCTGTCACAATTTCGGGCGAGGCTACAAAAGCATGTGTGCTGATCAAACCATCATTTCTCTTGGAGAAATTCCGGTTGAAAGAAGTTATGATGGAATTTTTCCGATTGGGATCGTCAATATGCCTTTTCCATTGTCCGATACAGGGTCCGCAGGCATTGGCCAAAACGACGCCACCCATTTTTTCAAAATCAGCCAGTAATCCGTCGCGTTCAACGGTATAGCGGATTTGTTCGGAACCCGGAGTCACCGTGAATTCAGATTTTGCTTTCAAATTTTTTGCCACAGCTTGTTTGGCCAAAGACGCAGCACGCGAAAGATCTTCATAAGAGGAATTGGTGCAGGATCCGATGAGACCCACATCTAATTTTTGAGGATAATTGTTGTCTTTGACTGCCTGGGCAAACTTCGACAGCGGCCAGGCAAGATCGGGTGTATAAGGTCCGTTGATATGAGGCTCTAAAGTAGACAAGTCGATCTCAATGACCTGATCAAAATATTTTTCGGGTTCCTGATAACATTCAAAATCACCGGTAAGGTCGGGAGCAATGCCGTCACACAGCTGAGCAACTTCAGCCCTTCCGGTAGCTTTCAGGTAACGGCTCATGGATTCATCATATCCAAAGGTCGAGGTCGTCGCTCCGATTTCTGCCCCCATGTTGCAGATAGTGCCTTTACCCGTGCAGGAAAGCGATTGAGCGCCATCACCAAAATATTCTACAATGGCACCGGTACCTCCCTTTACAGTTAAAATTCCAGCTACTTTCAAAATGACGTCCTTGGAAGAGGTCCATCCCGAAAGATTACCTTTAAGATGAACGCCGATGACTTTAGGCATTTTGAGTTCCCAAGCCATGCCCGACATCACATCAACCGCATCTGCACCCCCTACGCCAATGGCAATCATGCCAAGGCCACCTGCATTTGGCGTATGTGAATCGGTACCAATCATCATTCCCCCAGGAAAAGCATAGTTTTCAAGGACAATCTGATGGATGATTCCGGCCCCAGGCTTCCAGAATCCTATACCGTATTTGTTGGAAATCGATTTTAGAAAATCAAACACTTCTTCATTATCCTTCAGAGATGAATTCAGATCCTGCTGAGCCCCGTTTTCAGCCAGTATTAAATGGTCACAATGCACCGTAGTCGGTACGGCCGTTTTTTGTTTACCACAGGTCATGAATTGCAAAAGCGCCATTTGGGCAGTGGCATCCTGCATGGCGACCCGATCAGGGGAGAAAAACACATAGTCCTTTCCTTTCTGGTAATTTTTTATTGGAGAGTCCTGATGCAAGTGGGTGTATAAGATTTTTTCCGTCAATGTCAGCGGTCTACCTAAAGATTTGCGGACATTGGCTACCCTTTGAGAAAAGCTGCTGTAGTGATTGCGCAGCATTTCGATGTCGAAAACCTGATTTGTCATGAAGCGATGATTTTGAAATGCATGAAATGCGCCGCAATGATAGGTTTTCAAGCGTAAATTTCAAAACATATTGATTGTCAAAAGGCCTGAAAAATGGGATTTATACTCACTTTATACTTTAATTAACAAAACAGCGTTTCAAGTACGGATGACCATGAAAAAATTTGCCTTTTGGATGATGGGGATTTTGGCCCTTTCTGCCTGTTCAAAGCAGGAAGAAGGAGACTACCAATTGGAATACAGAATGCGCATTGAGATTCCTGCCAGTGCCAATCCATTGTTGACCCATGTATTTGAACAGCGGCTTCCCAGCGCATGGATTTCATTTTTGCAATCCCATGGCTTGAAAGCAGAAGACATACGACTGATTAGACCCAGGGAAGTGGTGTTGTCTCCCGTTCTGGAAGAACGCATATCCTATCAGTTAATTGAACAAGCACATGCCAGCGTATTTGATCCTTTCGACCCCTCCGGTAAAATCTATGTAGGGGATGTGTACGACAATCTGGAAGACCGCAACCCTTTTTACCTTTTGCCGGGACTAGCCAATGTAACTCCGGTGCTTATGCAACCCGAATTCATCCTGCAATTGGAGTTGAAACTAAAAGCTGTACCCGGAGTCCATTCAGAACATTATGTGGACGTACTGTTTGATGTGTTTCTAAACTAAACTTTTTCAGAGCAAACTAACATATGTTAGTTTATTATTTGTCTTTCTTTTTTTGCGAATAAGTTAAAAATAATACACCTACTTTATTGTTTATCCCTCATCCAATAATAACCGATCACTCCACCAGGGTATTAATTCCCTACATGCCATCGCTAAAACTGTGTTAAAATTGGGTTTCAAGTATGCATGGATAAGCTTAAGCTAAAGAAAATCAGTATTTTTACGACAAAATGCCAACATAATGAAAAAATCTCTGTGGATCTTTTTTTGCTTTATTGCTTCACTTTTTACCTTAAGTGCACAAAGCACACAATCCGTTTACGCAGAATTGCTGGGTAACGGACTGGTTTTCAGTTTCAACTACGACACCCGTTTTCAAAATACACCCAATGGATTAGGCGGTAGAATCGGACTGGGTTATATTGGCGATGACGAGCACAACGCGGTATTAATCCCTTTTCAACTCAACCTATTGCTCGGCAAAAATGGACGCTATTTTGAAATTGGAGCTGGTGCTACATACGTGACCGGAAATGCTGATCTGTTTGATGAAGATTTTGATAATCTGATCGGTACGATGACTTTTGGTTATCGCCGCCAACCCGTAGACGGAGGATTTATGTGGAAAATTGCGATCACACCCATCATCGCAGAAGGCGTCTTTTGGCCTTACTACGGCGGAGTATCCCTAGGTTACGCGTTTTAGGAGCTTAGGGGATAGTGGTTAGGGGATAGTGGATAGAGGATAGTTGTTGGTTGTTAGTGGTTAGGGGATAGTTGTTCGGTGGCAGGTGTTAGTTTTTTTCAAGATCAATGCTAACATTCGTTAGTTATTATTCTCCTGAACTTCTAAATTCCTACATGCATAAATACCGGCATTCCTATGCACCTACATGCCTACATACCTATATATCCTAGGAGGGGTTTGGGAGTTTAGGGGTTTTGGAGTTTAGGTTTGTAGCTATGCAGACTTGGAGGTTTGGAGGATAAATCAAATTAAACTTACTAACGTATGTTAGGTATACACAACAGATTTCCACATTCCTAAATACCTAAATTCCTACATACCTACCTTCCTAAACGCCTCCTAAGAAACAGGAGAAGGTTGATTTAATTTTAAATACAAACGTATGTTAGTTAAAGGTTGCTCATTCCTAAATAGCCAAACACCTAAATACCAAAACACCTGTTTCCTAAATACCTAAATACCTCCATTCCTACACACCTCCATTCCCACTAGTAAATCACTTCCTGTTCAAATTCTCCAGGTGATTGCTGATACAATTGCCAATACATTTGTGCAATCAAGTCGGGAGCATATTTAGAGTCCTTGGGATCTACACGGCCGCAGACGGTCAGTTGGGCAATGTGCACCTGCGTACCAACACAGCGCTTCGCCAGGGCTTGAACAAGGTTTCTCATCGCTGCTTTCCCGATACTCAATGACGAAATCATCGGTTCTCCCTGTAAAGCAGTTCCTCCCCCGGTAAAAAAAAGTTTTCCATAATTTTTTTCCAACATAGCCGGCAACAATTGCTGAGCCATATGGAATGCACCGGCAACACAGGTTTCAAAACCGTCTCGCATCACATTCCAATTCACCTCCAATACATCTTGAATATGGATTGCTGAAGCATTGAATAAGGCGATTGAAGGAAAACCATGTTGGTCAATCAGTTCATTCATGGATTTGGCAAGCGCTTGGGCTTGGGTGGCATCGGCTGTACGGCAATCAGCAGAAATTCCTGAAGCATTCAACTCCTGTTTCAAGTCTTCTAAATGTTGGGGCTTACGGGCTATTAACCCTATGGTAAATCCCTCTTTTCCAAAACGATGAGCTACGCTCCTGCTGATCCCTGGGCCAGCACCAACGATGATCATAAAAGGCATTCGAAAAGGTATTAAGCGTCCAACAATTCAACTTCCAGAATGATCTCCGCATTCAAGAGCTTGGAAACAGGACAATTCTCTTTTGCATTGGTTGCAAAATCATGAAGTTGTTGCGGAGTGAGACCCTGACATTTTATTTTTGTGCTGAGTCGTATAGCTGGTATTTGCCCATTCTCTAACATTACGGTGGCGTTTGTTTCAATGCTTTCTGCAATAAAACCACCGGCATTGAGTACAAAAGCAAGTTTCATAGAGAAACATCCGGCGTGGGCAGCACCGATTAATTCTTCCGGATTGGTCCCCGGTTTATCTTCAAATCGGGTTGGATATGAATATGGGGTATCGCACAATACGCCACTTTGAGTAGTCAATTGACCCCCACCCTCTTTACCAGATCCTTGCCATAATGCTGTTGCAGTTCTTTGAATAGCCATGCTGATGTGTGTTAATTCATTTGGTGAATAAAATCAAAAAAAAATTACCCTTGGGTTATTGTCAAACAGATCCGTCCCCAAATGGTTCAGCTCAAATCATTGAAGAAAAGCAATGAATGCACAGGTGAAAGGCCAATTGGGTTAACCGTTGGGATCAATGCGCAATTCTTTGATCAGAAATTTTCCTTGTACAGGTTCACCATAGAGATAAACCCTGAATTTTCTGCCATTCTGGGCTTCCATAGTCGCTATGATAAAGCTCGAATCATCCCCTTTGGCATTTGCCTTGTGTAAAGCCTGAATACTTTTTGGAACATTCCGATCCAGGAACGCTTTAAGAGCCTTTAATACCACTGCTTTATCGGCTATCTCTATCTGATCATTGAAACAATATTGCATCCGTTGATCCATCATGAGATTCATGGCATTCAAATCCGATTTGCGCATGGATTCCAGAAAAGATTGGAAGCCTTGTGCCTGTATCCATTGCAAAGGCAATAACAACAGAACCAATAACGTATTTCTCATGTTTTATTTAATTAGACACTTAAAATTGATCGGGTGTTCGTTTCTGGCCTTAAAGTTATGTTAATTCATGCATTTCGGAAGGATTGCTGGAAAGAAATCAAAGCAGTTTTTACAAATTTAAAAAACATAGCAACTTTGGCCTTTCATTGGAAAACAACAGAACTGTGAACCGAAAAGCAATTTTGATCATTTTGGATGGATGGGGCATAGGCACCAGACCAAATGCCGATGCCATTGCCCAAGCCAATACACCTTTTTACGACAGACTTTGGTCAAATTACCCTCATTCTACTTTGGTTACCCATGGGCTGGCCGTGGGTTTACCTGAAGGACAAATGGGAAATTCAGAAGTTGGTCATCTGAATTTAGGTGCTGGACGCGTGGTTTATCAAGACTTGACTCGACTGGATCGCATCATTCAGGAAGGTGGCTTTGACCGACACGAAAAATTGGATGAAATGGCCAGGTATTGTCTTGACCACGATAAAGCCTGCCATTTAATCGGATTGGTCTCCGACGGAGGGGTGCACAGCCATCTGAACCATTTAATGGCCATGATAGAATCTTTGGAAAACAGAGGTTTAAAGAAAATATACCTTCACGCCATCACCGATGGCAGAGATACCGACCCGCATTCCGGAATGACATTTTTAGGGCAACTTGAAAAATTTATACAAGGTAGGTTTTCCAAAATAGCCACAATAGTTGGCCGGTATTATGCTATGGACCGAGATCATCGTTGGGAGCGCATTCGCCGGGCTTATGAGTTGATGGTCTGTGGCAAAGGTAAAAATTGCAGTTCTGCGGTTGAAGCCATTGAATGGAATTATCAGCAAGGTGTGACCGATGAATTCGCGGAACCCTGTATTTTATTGCCCACAGAAACAGCGACCATTCAAAAAGGAGATGCCGTTTGTTGTTTCAATTTCAGGACTGATCGCCTGAGGCAACTCACCCGTGCTTTTACACAGGCTGAAAGTATAGACGGGTGGAATTCACCTTCGATTCCCCTGGAATATTTCACCATGACCAATTATGATGTCAGTTTTTCAAAAGTGAAAGTTCTTTTTCCGCCACAAGACATTTCCAATTCGCTGGGTGAATGCCTTTCGCGTTACGGACTCAAACAATTGCGGATAGCTGAAACTGAAAAATATCCCCACGTAAGTTACTTTTTTTCTGGAGGTCGCGAAAAAGTATTTTCCGGAGAATCTCGGCGACTCATTCCATCCCCTAAAGTAGCGACCTATGATTTAAAACCTGAAATGAGTGCTTTTGATGTGACAGACGCTCTTCTGGAAGAACTTCAATCCAATGGTCCGGATTTTATTTGCCTCAATTATGCGAATGCCGATATGGTAGGGCATACAGGTGTATTTAGTGCTGCGATCCAGGCGGTTGAAGCAGTGGATCAATGTATATCAAAAATTGTACCAGTGCTACTTGAAAAGGGTTATGACATTATTTTACTCGCAGATCATGGAAATGCCGATTGCATGATCAATGAAGATGGTAGTCCTAATACAGCACATACGAAAAATCCCGTTCCATGTATATTGGTTTCGAACAGAGTCGATATTGATGTCAAACCCGGCAAACTTGCAGACATTGCCCCTACACTGTTGGAACTTCTCAATCTCCCCATTCCTGTCGAAATGACGGGTGAATCACTGCTGATCACGCATTAAAATTAAATATCGATGATTGCTCTGGAATTGAAAGAAAACTTGGAAAAATTTGGATACCTGAACTTTCCGTTGGATCCCACTTTGGATTTAATCGATGAAATTAACCAGCTAAAAAAAGAAAAAAATGCAGTGATCCTGGCACATTATTATCAGGATGCAGAAATCCAGGACCTCGCCGATTTTGTAGGAGACAGCCTACAATTGTCTCAGGAAGCAGCAAAAACCAAAGCAGACATCATTGCATTTGCAGGAGTCCACTTTATGGCGGAGACTGCCAAAATTTTATCCCCAACAAAGAAAGTAGTCGTTCCGGATCTCAGAGCGGGATGCTCCTTATCCGATTCTTGTCCTGCCCCTCTGTTCAAGAAATTTCTGGAACAATATCCGGATCATGTCGTAGTGAGTTACGTGAACTGTTCAGCAGAATTAAAAACCCTGACAGACATTTGTTGTACTTCTTCCAATGCAGTCCATGTCATTAACTCCATTCCGAAAGATAAAGGAATCGTATTTGCTCCGGACAAAAACCTGGGTGCCTATTTGGAAAAGAAAACCGGAAGAAAACTGATCAAGTGGAATGGTGCATGCATGGTACATGAAATCTTTTCCAGAGAAAAAATTACCAAACTCAAAATTCAACATCCTGAGGCAGAAATTATTGCCCATCCAGAATGCGAAGAGTCCGTTTTGGAAATGGCCGATTACATTGGTTCCACCAGTGGACTGCTCAAGCATGTGCAACATAGTCCATGCCAAAAGTTTATCGTTGCCACCGAAAGTGGAATCCTGCATCAGATGCAGTTAAAATGTCCTTATAAAACTTTTATTCCTGCTCCACCCAATAACCAATGTGCCTGCAACGAATGCCCACATATGAAGCGCAACACTTTGGAGAAGCTCTACCTATGTCTAAAATACGAACAACCTGAGATCCATTTATCGGAAAGAGTCATACGCGATGCCAAAGCAAGCATTGACCGAATGCTGGAAATTTCGGCTCAGGCGGGATTGGGATAGTTGTTAGTGGATTGGTGTTAGTTGTTAGTGGATAGTTGTTAGTGGATAGTTGTTAGTGGGTAGTGGGTAGTGGGTATTTTTTAAAATTTTTACAAACATTTGTTAGTCATTATTTTCCTCAACTCCTAAAAATCGAAATTCTTAGATTCCCTTGGAGGGGTTCAGGGGGTTTAAGAAAATATGATTTTAAAAATTCTAACGTATGTTAGTTAAAATCAATTGATTCCTAAATCCCTACATTCCTAAATCCCTTAATCCCTAAATTCCAAGATCCCTAAATTCCTGGACACCTACCTACCTCCATTCCATTTGGATATATACCAAAAATATTGAATATTTGCCAATTATCCAGAACATGCCAATTCATCATTTGGATTCGATTACCTTATCAGTAGCGGAAGCAGCCCGTGAGGCCGGACAGTTTATCCGGCAGGAATTGGGACAAGTCAGGGCTGAGCATATTTTAGAAAAAGAGAAACACAGCCTTGTCAGCTACGTTGACATAGAAACAGAAAAAAAACTGGTCCACGCCATAAGTGACCTGGTATCTGGCGCACAATTTATTACCGAAGAAAAGACTCAGGATCACCTCTCTGACTCCCATTATTGTTGGATTATTGATCCATTGGATGGAACCACCAATTTTTTAAAAGGCATTCCAGTCTTTTCAGTCAGTATTGCATTGTCCTATCACGGGGAACCTGTCCTAGGAGTGGTGTATGATGTCATGCACGATGAATGCTTCTACGCATGGAAAGGTGGTGGAGCATATTGCAACAAAATGCCCATACAAGTCAGTCAGGTCACCACGCTGGACGAATCGGTCATTGCAACGGGATTCCCTTATAAAAGAGGTTATATGCCGTCATTGTCGCAAATCTTGACTGACGTATTGCATCATTCTCGAGGCATCCGCAGATTGGGATCTGCTGCAATTGATCTGGCGTATACGGCCTGTGGGCGGTTTGATGGGTACTATGAAACCCGTTTAAACCCATGGGATATAGCCGGTGGCATTGTGCTGGTCCAGGAATCTGGCGGTAGGGTCAGCAATTTTAGAAATGAAAAGACGGGAATTCTTTCGGCTCACCACATTCTTGCCACCAATGGGTACATTCACGAAGAGTTATTGCGTTGGGTCTCACCGGCAAATCTCGATGATTAATAGCATTTGGTCGAAATCCCGGCAGCTTCTTGCATAAATTCTCAAATCGCATTTTACGGTCACTTATCTTTGGTTTTCACTTATGTCATACATTGAAATATTGCGATTAGCCTATGCCAACGTGAGAGCGAATCTTTTGCGATCTGCTTTGACATTGGTCATTATTGCCCTGGGTATTTTAGCCCTTGTGGGTATTTTAACCTCCATTGATGGGATGATTTACAGCATGAGCAGCAATTTTTCTAATCTCGGAGCCAACAGCTTCAGCATTGACAGAAAGTCCACTGAATTTCGCCGACATGGCCAGGATGTTTATAAAGAATCTCCCCCGCTCCAGTATGATCAGGTGATCGAATTCAAAGAACGCTTTCAGAACATAGCGAAAGTCAGTATTAACTACCGGGCCAGTTACAACAGCATCGTTCAATACCAAAATAAAAAAACCAATCCGAGTACTCGAATTCGGGGAATTGATGAAAACTACCTTGATATCACGGGATACGAATTCAGCCAGGGTCGAAATTTTTCGACACATGAACTTGAATATGGGGTTCCAAAGGCCATCATTGGTTCCGAATTGGTTGCCCGGTTATTTGATGATTCTCCCGAAAAAGCCATCAACAAAGAAATTCTCATTGGTGGAAAGAAATACCAGGTCGTGGGCACCTTAAAATCCAAAGGCGCCAGTATGAATGAGGGAGCAGACCGCAGGATTTACATTCCACTCAACAATGCCAAATTTGAATATGCATCTTCAGAATCGAATTTTGATTTAGATGTTGCTGTGCCACTCGGCATCGATTTGGATCGCACGGTAGACCAAGCCATTGGAGTGTTGCGTGTAATTCGCAAGTTGAAGGCATACCAGGAGAATGATTTTGAGATATTCAAAAGTGATGGAATCGTTGAATTTCTCAAAGAGAACACGGTTAAACTCCGGGCAGCTGCGGTAGCCATCGGACTCATGACACTGCTCGGTGCGGCCATAGGCTTAATGAACATCATGCTGGTTTCAGTTACCGAAAGGACTCGCGAAATAGGCATCATCAAAGCACTTGGAGCCACACGAAAAAACATTATTGCACAGTTTTTAACAGAAGCCATTCTCATCTGTCAGGTGGGCGGAATTCTTGGTATCTTGCTGGGCATTCCGGTAGGTAACATTGTTACACTCTTAATTGGAGGTCAATTCATCATTCCCTGGGCCTGGATTCTGTTGGGGTTATTTGTCTGTATGGTAGTAGGAATTATCTCCGGACTTTATCCTGCACTAAAAGCCGCAAATCTTGATCCCGTAGAGAGCTTGCGCTATGAATAAATGTTAATAGTTGTTAGTTGATAGCTATTAGTAGACAGTTGTTAGATGTTAGCTTATAGTTGTTAGAGTTTATCCATTTTATCATTACTAACGTTTGTTAGTTAAAGAATAATGATTTCAACATTCGTAAATAACTCCATCTCCCATTCCTCCACTCCTCCATTCCTCCATATCTCCACTCCTCCATTCCTCCATATCTCCACTCCTCCATTCCTCCATATCTCCACTCCTCCATTCCTCCATATCTCCACTCCTCCATTCCTCCATATCTCCATTCCTCCACCCCTACATTCCTACATCCCTCTACCCCTCTGGCCCTATCCCTATAACGAAATTCTTCGTACCTTCGAAGTTTAAAGATCATTTCTAAAATAATTTAAACTAACTACCCAATGGTTCATTGTATCTCCTTGTCTTTTTGTATTTCACTCACCCTTTGTTGCGTGTTAATGAGCTCTTGTTCAAGCAATACCAAATCAGAATCCTCCCATGAAAACCTAAGCGATAACCCTGTTTTTGCTCCCTGGACGGGCCCTTATAATGGGGTGCCGGCATTTGACAAAATCGAACCTAAGCATTTTATTCCAGCCGTTGAGGCTGCGATTGCTGAAAAACGAACTGAAATAGACCAGATTGCCCGCCAAGTGGAAGAACCCAGCTTTGCCAATACCCTGGAGGCCTTGGAGAAATCAGGGAATGCATTAAAGCGTGTCCAATCCATTTATTACGTCTGGACCAGCAACATGAGTTCTCCGGAGATGGATTCCATTCAAAACATACTAGAACCCAGGTTTGCGGCATTTCAGGATTCGGTAATTCAGAACTCGGCATTATTTGCGCGCATCGAAAAACTTTATCAAAGCAAAGACTCCCTGAATTTAAATCCTGAACAACAGCGGTTGTTATGGAGGTATTATACCACATTTACCTTAGCAGGAGCGAAGCTGGACCCGGCAGCCAAAGAACGCGTCGCAGCCATCAATCAAAAATTAGCCAGTTTGTTTGCTCAATTCAGCCAACATCTTTTGGCCGATGAAACCAAAAAGTATCTAGAAATTACGGATGCAAAAGACCTGGAAGGATTATCCGAAAGTTACATTCAATCAGCGGTGGAAGCAGCAACCTCCCATGGTAAATCAGGATCCTGGATCATTGCCAATACCCGTTCAGCCATTGAACCATTTCTCACCAACTGTAACAACCGGTCCTTAAGGGAAAAAGCATGGCGGATGTTCATCAACCGCGGTGATAACGGAGATGCCAATGACAACAATGCCATCATTCCGGAAATCCTCAAACTAAGGGCAGAAAGAGCCGAATTGATGGGTTACCCCACCCATGCCCATCTACGCCTTGCGGACAAGATGGCACAAACACCTGAGCGCGCTATGGCATTGCTGGAATCCGTTTGGCCATATGCATTGGATAGGGTCAAAGAAGAAGTTGATGACATGCAAGCCTATGCCAATCAACAAAAGGAAAACATTAAGATCGAAGCCTGGGATTACCGGTATTACATGGAAAAAGTACGCAAACAGAAATACGATCTTGATGAAGCTGAAATTAAAGCATATCTCCAAATGGATAAGATACGGGAAGGCATGTTTTTTGTTGCAGGCGAGTTATTTGGGTTAAAGTTTAGTCCTGTCTCGGATGTTCCCGTATTTCATCCCGATGTGACTGTTTATAAAGTCAGCAAGATAGAAAACGATGCCTTGGTAGGATTATGGTATTTTGATCCTTATGCGCGTTCTGGAAAACGTTCAGGAGCCTGGATGACCGCATACCGGGATCAAGAAAAACTGAATGGCGAGATTACCACCATTGTTTCCAACAATTGCAATTTCTTAAAAGCGAAAGCCGGTGATCCTGTATTGATTTCCTGGGATGATGCAGTGACTTTGTTTCATGAATTTGGACATGCTTTACATGGTTTGTGTTCAAAAGTGGTATATCCAAGTCTATCGGGTACCAACGTGGCTACTGACTATGTTGAATTTCCTTCTCAGGTATTGGAACGCTGGTTGTCTACGCCTGAAGTTTTGCAAAAGTATGCCATACATTACCAGACTGGAAAGCCCATGCCACAGGAGCTACTGGATAAAATCAATAAAGCAGCCACATTCAATCAGGGATTCTCAACCCTCGAATATCTGGCCAGCGCAATGGTGGACATGAAATTGCATTTAGCAGGAAAGCAAGACATCGATCCGGATGTTTTTGAACGCGAGACACTGACCGCTTTGAAAATGCCCAATGAAATGGTGATGCGACACCGTACACCACAGTTTGGTCATTTATTTGCCGATGACGGTTACTCAGCGGGATATTACAGTTACCTATGGTCAGATGTACACAGTGCCGATGCATGGGAAGCCTTTACAGAAGCTGGCGGAGCCTATGATCCAGCGGTGGCCAAACGTCTAAACGACTTCGTCTTCAGTGCTGGTGCCACATTGGTTGAGTCGGAAGGTTATCAGAAATTCCGTGGACGTCCGGCTGATCAAAAAGCCTTAATGAGGGAACGAGGATTTATCCGTTAATCCGGCGTTTTTTCTCAAACATGGATGTCATTTATCAATTTTTATTTTGTACTAACGAATGTTAGTTATGAGCTTTAAATACCCATTTTACGGGCCTCTACATGGAATGCAATGATACTATTTATTGCATAACTAACATTTGTTAGTAAACAGAAAAACGTTCGTTAGTTATATTATTTATTTTTTTAAATTAAATATTTTTAACATATTAACGATCGTTAGTTTTTTTGTTTTTGAAAAAATGAAATGTTTGATATTTTCATGTTTGATCAATAAATTATCATAAAAAAAATGGCCTTTCCATAAGAAATTTCTGGTTCAATTTCGTCAGGGTCTAAAATGACGAGCATTATCCATTTGAATTGTTGGTCTATTCATTGGGCGCTCCAAGAAAAATTCAAAATACTCCCCGTCGAACCACCCCTGTAGATCAAGCTGAAGAAATGATCTTATGTGCTCCTGTAAGCTTCCAGGAAAGCGTCGGTGAGATTACTTATTCGGCTGGTTCAATTGTCGCAAAGTGGACATTACCCTTTTGGGTGTTTTTCTATAAAGTTTCAATTCAACCACCCCTGGTTGAACTACATGGATGATAAAAATACTGCTATGGATCTTATTTTATCAATAGGGTCTTTGAATTAACAGAATGGGGACCATTTTGATGGCAAAACACCTTTCCGTCAACGATGTTTCATCATCGTATAACCAAACCGCTTACTGATTTTTATACCCGCCTGTTCCAAAAATTGCGTAGGCAGTTCACCTCCGGCAAAAATATACACCAGGTCATTTTCTAATAAATGTAGTTGTTCGACTTCTTTTTGACGGATATTCACGTGTTGCGGTGTAATTGAAATCACTTCAGAGTTAAACAGTACCTTCACTTTACCTTCAAACATCGCCTGCTTTATTTTTTCAGAATTTTTAGGTTTGATCCTGCTAAAAGAATCTGATCGGTAAGAGAGATGAACATTATTTTGTTCTGCCAATAAAAGTGCTGACTCAATGGCAGAATCCCCGCCCCCTACGACCAATATATTTTTACCTAAGATTCTTTCCGGTTCCAAAAGCCGATAGGCCACTTTTTCTGATTCCTCGCCTTCAACATTGAGTTTTCGTGGCGTTCCGCGCCTTCCAATAGCTAACAATATTTTACAACAAAGAATTTTTTCTCCACGAGATGTGTTGATTAAAAATCCATCATCACTGGGTTGTATAGATTCCACTTTTGTTTGCTCGTTAATGTGAATATCGTTTTCACTCAACACCTTTGTCCATAAATTCAATAACTCTTTTTTACTGGTGTCCTTCAACCATACTTTTCCATGCAGTGGGATCTCCATCGGAGAAGTCATGACCACCTTTGCACGCGGAAATGTAAACACCGTTCCTCCTAAACTTTCTTGTTCAAAGGTTCTAAAACTTAACCGGTGCTTTTTTGCATTGAGCGATGCTGCAATGCCGGCAGGACCTGCTCCGACGATGACCACATCCATCATATCCTTTTCCTTCTTAAATCCTTCTTTCACCATATTGTCGATGGCCTGAATACCTTGCTCTACACTGTTTTTGATCAATCCCATACCTCCCAGTTCTCCGGCTATGTAAATGCCCGGAATATTGGTCTCATAGTTTTGGTTGACATGAGGCAAATCCACACCCCTTTTCTCCGTACCAATCACCAGGGAAATGGCTTCTACCGGGCAGGCATGAAAACAAGCGCCGTGCCCCACACAATTTGAAGCATTGACCAGCGTTGCCCGTCCCGTCACAATACCCAGGATGTCTTTTTCAGGACATGCTTCTATGCAGGCGCCACTTTTAATACAAGTGGTGGTATTGATTACAGGATGTAGGGATACGGGTTCATGCAGACCCTCTTCTTTGGCCAATGCAATTTTAGCTCTGGTTTTGCGGCTAATGGTACTTTGCTTCCAGAGATAAAACCCAATGACCAATGCACAAAACACAAATACCGATCCATAAATCAGCCACTGTTCAAAAAATAAATCGGTCATTAAAAAATCCATCGGTAACCAAACATTAAAGTGATGACTACATGGATGACCATGATAATAAGCATGATAAACGCAAATGGCAAATGGCCAACATGCCAATACCTGAAGATCTTTTGCATAAACTGTAGCCGCTCAATTTTTTGTTGCAACTGTATTTCTTGTCTAAAAAGTTTTAGTAAGCTCTTTTTATCCGTGTTAGGTATTTCTGCTGATTTCAATATCTGACGTGCTGAAGTCATTTGTTTATTGACCAAATTCCATCCTTTCCACCAGCTGGTTGCCCGGTTACTGACCTGACCACCTGGTGAGATTTCAAGAGCACCGACTAATTGAGTGACCAGGCTTTTTTCTAAATGATGTTCCGATATTAAAATCTCTCCCATGTTACGCTTTAATGCATTGGCTTCTGCAAGACTCAATTCTCTTCCTTCGATGGTCCTGGGAATTTGTATGTAAATAAACCTTCCTATGACCCCACTGGCTACCACGGCTACCATACTCCAAAAACTAACCGATACCAATCCTCCAAATTTGAAAGCCGTGTGGAACAATACCAGCATGGGCCCCAAGGTGCATAAAAAGATATGAAATTCCAGCCAGTATTTTAACCTTCCAAAACCTGCCATCGATTTCATTTTCTTTCTGGCAATATAAGAAAATACCCCAATGAGGATCAGTAAAGTGCCAATGATCCCATAACCATGGCCGATCGAACCACTGGGTTTAAGTTGAACGTGATCATCGTGATAAAAACGTTCGACGACAGGTGTGGAATAATACGATAAGCCTTTATAAAATAAAAAAACAAGGACAACTAAATTTATCCCCACCAGTGTGCTAATGTAAATGCGATGTGTAGTGCTGTTCATAGAATGCAAAGTTGGATAATTTTGAGATGAAATTATCACCGATGTGCAACAAATTGAATAACTTTCGCAAACCCAATGCATGCAATTGCATGAATTGCATGTTATGCGGCATGCCTTAACAACATTCCAAACCATTGGATAAATGAACTATAACAATCTGCTTTTAGCATTTAAACAAATTACCCCTGATTTTACGCAAGCTGAACTTGAGCAGATTACTCCGCTACTATCAAAATCAAGCTATAAAAAAAATGAGCATATTGTGCTTGCAGGTCAAATGAGCAGGAAAGTCAATTTTGTATATAGTGGTAGCTGTAGAATGTACTATTCAGACAAAGAAAGTTTTGAAAAAAATATCATATTAGCGATTGAAGGTCATTTTATTCATGACCTCGAAAGCCTTATCATGAATAAACCTTCAACTTATCATATTGAAGCATTAGAAGATTCTGAAATAATAAGTATTGACTATGAAAAATTTGATATCCTACTTAATTCAACCAAAAACTGGGAACACTGTGGAAGAATGATTAATCAGTATGTTTTAGTAGGTGTATTCAGGTACGTTCATGCACTTTGGACGCTGTCTCCAGAAGAACGATACCTCAAACTTTTTGAAGAAGAACCATTTTTATTTAATCGGTTTTCTCTTGAACATATCGCTTCGTACCTCGGAATAAAGAGAGAATCATTGAGCCGTATTAGAAAAAGAATAGCTTCACAAAAACGATTTTAACTCAGGTTACATTTATTTTATAGAAAGCATCTTTATTTTTGTCACAAAAAAGATAAAATATGAAGCAAATAATACGAGAATCCATTCTTTGGATTAGTTTAATCTTAGTATCAATTATCGTTGGAGGTACAATTTATCAAATGCTTGTTATTGTACCCGAATTCAACAGGGATATCCCGAATGCAATGATAGGTTTTGCCCGAGGGCATATATTAACTAAATCATTTTGGGGTGCCCCGTTTCAAGATTTATGTCTGCTATTTTTAATCGCATCAACTATTTTTAATTGGAAAAATGGAAGAAGATATTGGATTTTAGGAACAACGATATTGGCTGTTTTTTCAATAGTCCTTACTATAATTATTGCAGTACCACAATTACAAATTATGGGCATCCTTGATGGCAAACCATCGAACGATATTGAACTACTTACCAAGACAATTAAAACTTTTACAATGTTCGACCAGCTACGATTCTGGACATTAATTTTCCCTGCATATTTATTATTGATAAGAGCTATAACTATTAAAGTTAATTAGTGTCAGCACGACCGCATAACAAGGTATTGCCAAAATGGGGGTTGACGGAAGTATATCAACGCCTGTGCTTCTATCAACTTTTGTGCTATATTTAATTGACGGTTTTCAAATGCCCCCACATCGGCAATACCCAATCCGTGTACTGAAATAATGAATAAAGTAACCTTCAAGGAATTCACAGTTTCCTCAACATTTACCGGAAAGTTCCTTTATGATAGTTCCGGGTAAATCCCGAGAAACCCACATCACATAAGGGCATCGTCATTCCTACAGGCCATTCATGCGTTAGCAAAGCATGAATTGGGATAAATCTTGTTATTTCATGATTTTACCAGATTGAAAAATTCCTCCAAAACAGAATAAAATTTGCTCTGGTTCCTCAAACTTTTTTCGCTGCAACATTTATAACCTCCTTCAGGTTAAGTTCAATTTGCTCTACATGCAATGATCACGACTTACCATCTTCCAATAAATTAATTCAGGGGTTACCGTATCGTCCGCGTAGAATATGATGTAAATAAAAATTTTACTCGCTCTTTCTTCCAGAAAATTACTCTTGGATTCCTCCGATTTTCAAAATCTCTGACCATAAATTGCCCAAGCACTAAAAAGTCAATACAACGATTGGTTGGTGTCTGGTCATCCATCCATTCTGATCCATTACAGAAACATAATAAACACCATCAGGGATTTTAGGCAATTCGATAATGGAATTACAACCCGATATTCCGGAAGACGTCCAGACGAGGTAACCCATGGAATTGTACAATACAATACTGGCGTGCACGAAACATGGCCATGAAGAAATGTGCAAAGTGGATTGTGTCGGATTGGGATAATAGCTTAGTTCACGATATTGGGAATCAGGTAAATTACCCGAAACTATCCTCAGCTGACAAGGCAACAAAGACTTCTCAGGAAGTAAAAAATTTCGTGTGGTAAAACTTCCGATTCCCAATTGTCCATAGTTATTTCTTCCACAGGCCCAAAGTGTTCCCTGATCATCCAACAACAGGGTATGTTCTCTTGTACAGGCAGCCTGTATAATGTTCGCCTTATCCCAGCTGGCATGCACCCGAACCGGAATGAGTCTATCCTGATTTGTTCCATCCCCTAACTGTCCGTCATTATTGCCTCCACTGTTTAGTCCACAGGTCCAAACTTCTCCATCAGACGAAACAAAAGCAGAATGAATTCCACCTGCACTCACCTGGAGGATAAATGGAAGTCCATTGATCTGAACAGGTGTATTCTGATCCATCAGCGTGCTAATGCCTAATTGGCCTGTTTGATTTCGTCCACAAGCCCACACACTTCCATCCTTTTTTACAAAAAGACTGTGCCACTCCCCGGCCGATACGTCAACCACCTCTGTCATTCCTGGAATGGGAACCGGTCTTGTTTTTGCTACACGACTTCCCAATCCCAATTGGCCGAAACCATTGTATCCGCAGGCCCAGACCGAACCATTTTCTTTTAGAAAAAGTGAGTATTCCGCTCCCGCTTCAACGCGTACCACTGAATCCAAACCTTCAATTTTTACCGCTACATTTTTACTGGTGGTGCTGCCATCTCCCAATTGCCCGGATGAGTTTAAGCCACATGCCCAAACGGTTCCATCTTTCTTCAGGAACAGCGAATGTTCGCTACCACCAGAAACCTGTTGTACTTCAGAAAGACCCATCACCTGAGTAGGTATGGTTCGATCCGCGTAACTACCGTCACCCAAGGCGCCTGTGGCGTTTCTACCGACAGACCAAACCGTCCCGTCATTTTTTACGAATAAGCTATGAAATAATCCACCAGCAACATGTGTAACCTGGTTGACCTGTAACACGGTAGTGGGTGTATGTTGTTCTGTTAAATTTCCAATTCCAAGTTGACCAAAACCATTGTAACCAAAGGCAGCGACCCTTTGATCATTGCAAATCAATAATGAATGCCTTCCACCCACTGCCATAGGCTGAGCTGGAATTTTTTGAAGGAACACCCATGGCATCAGACAGAATATCATTTTATCCAATGCGTATTTTCTTAATCCATTCAGCATGCAGAGAAATTTTATTCAATAAAAAACCTATTATCTCAAATTCAGATAATGGCATTGCTTTGCTTAGCAACCGTTGACAAAATTAATCCTTTCTTCTCCTTAAGCAGTTATGACTAGATATATGGAGAGCAGTCAGGTGACCAAATACAGTCAAAGTCCATTCCGTCAGCTATGAATATTACGTAATTACGCTCACAATGCACAATAAATTTTTACCCTGTCTTACTCTTCCATCATGTGGGCCAGTCTTTACAATGTAGGTCCAGCGAAAAAACCTTGTCAGGAATAATAGGCGTCCGAAATTCCATGGTGGGTAAGTTATCCCTGATAAACACGGCACACAGCGTATTGGATACGTGGTAAAGATACCGTCTGAATTCCGGAGGCGTGCCGTCAAGAATGGCCGCCATAACCTCGGGCCTGAGATGTTCCGGACTTCTGGCATAGTCGTGCCAGACGACGATGGATCGCCCATGGATCAAGTGCTTAAATACTTTTTCCGTATCGTTTTTAACATAAGCGTGATGGTGGCTACCATCAATAAACACCAGGTCGAAGGATTTCTGAAGCCCTCCAAAATCAAAATTCATCGAGTTACCCGTCAAATGATTTATGTTTCGAATACCCCTTGAGAAAAAACCATGTAAATCGGCATAACGCTCGTCCAGTCCTTCCGCCATGATTTCAGCCTTTGATAAGTTCAGCGTATAACATTCGCTTGCATATCTGGCTACATTGCGTACACTCTCTCCCCGCCATGTGCCGATCTCAAAATAACGACAGTGCTCAAATTGTCTGCTCAGGGATGTTAACAAAGCAAGGTCGGTGGGTAGTGAACTTCCACCAAGAAAAGCCAGGCCTTCCAGAGATTCTGAAAGATTAGGACAAAGAGTACGCAGGTCTACGACCGGCAGACCACCGGAAAGGCCGTAATTTCTAATCAGGTACTTTCTCCATACCGTGTCATCAGAAAGCACGTGATTCAGCAACCAGGGATTCCGGAGGATTTCATAAAAGGCTTTTATCGCTTTGCTCCACTTTTTCATAGACCGGATCTTTGGAAGATGCTAAGTTATCTGGTAATATCCTGCGAATATGGCTTCATGATTTACCGAATATCTCCTTCCATCAATAATTTTTTCAATACAACAATTTGTCCCAGGTGATAGTGCAAGTGCTCGATGACCCCCGCCAGATTACGAAAATACGTTCCATATCTCTCATCTACGAATTGATCTTCCAGCATATCATCCGGAAGTTGTTCGATGAGTTTAGCAGCCATTTCGGCATTTGCCCAACAATTTTCAAGCAGTTGCTCCCAATCCTGTGTGCCTTGAAGGGGAGGAAGCTCGAAACTGTAAGCATCCTTTGCCTGCAAACCTTCCCCCCTGAGGACGCCCAGAAGGGCAGTCACATAATAGCAAGCATGATAGGTCAATACGGCAATCGTGTTCAATCCTGGTACAGCGGTCGTAGCCATTTGCCAACTGACATCTGACAGTTGATCTTTCAGATTGACAGTAGTCCAATTACCTCCAAAATGGACTTCTCTGAGGTGTTTCGCGATCTGTTGAGTCGTACGCATGCGGATGCCAAAAGGTTTAGTGTAATGAAGCCAACGTGATATGACTCAAAGCTAAGTTGAATCTCTTATTTCAGTCTCAGCAATTTTCCTTTGCGTTTTACGATGTTTTTATAATCCCACTGGAGTTCGCTGGATTTGTTTAACCAGCGGATCAATTCTTCCGTTTGGATCTGATCCACAGCAGTGTACCAGATGGAAGCATCTTTAAATTTTCCTGTCCCGGGTGTCAGACGATTTTCTCCGAAGTCAGCACCACTCCAAAACATTAAACGCATGCCATCCTTTTGCTTACTATAACCAACTATGGGGTTTCCATCTAAAAACCAAACCGGATGAGCGTGCCAGATCTTGTTCTCTGCCTCGGATAAGCCCTGGTGGATGAGACTGACCAGTAAATTTCCAATTTCCCGATCCGGCGAGGCGAGTTTATCGTTGTAAGCTTTTATGGATGGGTTTATTTCCATACCTGATTCTTAGAAATTTGAATAAAGTCAAACGGTGCTCATGCTGTGATCGAATTATGTAGTCCTCCTCGAAAAGAACGGACCATGAACGATTGCAGTGAAACCTGACCATGACGCGATTTCAGGGCTTTAAATTAGCAAATCCCGATGAATTCGCTTTGGAAACCCGTCTACCAAAACATTAAAAATGAAAAAATCAGAATCTTACAAACGGACCTTAAGCCCTGTTCATCAGATTCCGTTGATCTTTAGACACCTTTATCAGGCTAACCAGCATCAGGCCAATTCCAATACCTTTCATCAGGCCAGCCTGAAAATCAGGTACAATAAAACAATGTTTAAGGATGAGGGGCAAACTCAACCATAAGGTTCCAATAGTAAGAATGATTAAGTGTTTACGACGGATAGGTTTCATGATGTGGCATTTCAGTGGTTAACGATTGGGCGTTCAGCCCTGTGATGGCATTGAGGAATATTTTCTTTTCTCTTCATGTATTGGGTTTACTGTTTATACAATCCCATAGCAAGCAAGCCGGTGGTTGAACCCGGTTTTACAAGTGTGGGTGACTTAAGGAATGAGCAGCGAATGCCGTTTACTCCTTTTTCTACGCGGTGAGTTAGCCGGAAGAGTAATCCATGGCCATTCACCCTATCTGGGTGGTTGGAGACCCTTACAAGGGATGACGGTCTTCTTCTTCCAGTTCGAACAATTCCTCGACCTTACACTTAAAAAATTGAGCCAATTTAAGCGCAAGGACTGTTGAAGGAACATATTTTCCTGTTTCAATGGCGTGGATGCTTTGACGACTCACCCCCAGGGCTTGAGCCAAATCAGTCTGCGAAAGGTCGCACTTCGCACGCATAAATTTCAGTTGGTTCTTCATTCGCTTAAATGATGATGGTACAGATACGAAAACCTGAAAATATAGATGCATGGGATGGAAAACATGTTTAAAATCATGCAATAAAAATACCCGCTTCCGTAAAAGAACAATAATGTGGCGATCAGCAAAAGGCAACTGGCAAAAGCTGACCACATCAATGCGTTGTAGCGCAATTGAAGAGTGTATTCATCCTCCTGCTTCATGCGGGAGAACCCCAAAAACACAATCCCGAGGACAAAAATCACGCCTGTTAATTCCTGAGTGAGATTGTCTTTCAGAATGGTAAACCAACCGGATTTTCCAAGCAGTTCGTCTCCGTAAATGGCAAAGGTTTTCAGTTTGAGGGCGTCCCATTCCCAACCTGAAAACAAACAGAAACCTCCTGACAGCAGGCCGGTAAAAAACAAAATCCAACCAGGCATTCGATACCGGTTGGTGAAAATCAATAAGTCTTTCATAATGTAAAGTATTGTTTACAATATGTAATGTATACTTTACATTTTTTATTGTATCTTATGGAAAAAAATTTAGGTACCGGTCAATGGGTGCCGACCGTTGGATTCTATGGGTTTCACTTTTGGCGTGTAGGAAGTTGTATCCTGGAAACCTGTAATTCCAGTGCTTGGTGAACGGTAGAAATACAAAATGCGGCATTAAATCCGTTTTCATTCAGGAGCCATACCGGTCAAGACCGCGGATTGATTAAAAAAGGAAAGGTTTAAGCGGGGATAAATTATCCCTAAAAAACGGTGGAATTAAACTCCGTCTCCTTTTTTAGTTTGGCAAAATAGTATTTAGAAGTGCCTTAAATTTGCAGCTCTTTTAAAATAACACAAAATGCAGTTTAAATCAGATGTAGAAGGAATTGACCACCTTTCCCAGTCCTTTCAAAAGCTCCGGACGGAGATTGGTAAAGTCATCGTAGGCCAGGATGAGGTCATTAAAGCTACCCTAATCTCCCTGTTCAGCAATGGTCATAGTTTGCTGGTGGGCGTTCCTGGATTGGCTAAAACCTTGTTAATCAATACCATTGCCGAGGCTTTGGACCTCAGCTTCAAAAGAATACAGTTTACACCGGATTTGATGCCCTCGGACATCACCGGTTCGGAAGTTCTCGATGAAGACCGC
>WBZV01000391.1_pt1 | contig 26962 bp, 25 predicted proteins | sample 5204221 | NCBI WGS metagenome assembly WBZV01 (sample SAMN12344360, study PRJNA552823) | activated sludge metagenome | biome: Activated sludge suspended growth; feature: Nitrification reactor; material: Wastewater; isolation source: activated sludge from nitrification reactor of wastewater...
TCCAGACTGGATTTTTAGGCAGTGAATCAATTTCTCCTAAAAACCTCTCTTACGGTTAAAGCTTTCTTCCAGATATATTTCCCAATAGGGTTATGGCAAGCATTCATTGAATACAATCAAACCATACACTTATTCCTGAATCAGATTCGGGTAATATTTTGAAGTATCCAAAATTTGTTTCTTGAAATTTCCTCATAAATATTTAATCAAAATATCTTCAGGTTAAGCATTGTCATGAGGCCCATTGTCCTTTGTCATTGAAATGAATATATCCGTATGGTAAGTTTGAATGCAATAAAAACAACTCATATGAAAAAATTCAAAGACATCATGGTACTGGTTTCATGGCTGGGAGTGACTTTTCTTACCGCTTGTCATAAAGAAGATTCTACCGGAAATTCCTTGGGTGGAAGTACCGATATCACTTTAACCAAACCTGGAAGTGTATCAACGGTATGGGGATCCTATGGTACACAAAGTTTATCCAATGCCAGTCTTACGGTAGTTTCAAATGATAATGGCCGGGTAAAATATCGGGCAACACTGGACATCAGCCAATATCCTGACTCCCTTAAATTAAAAGCTGCAACACTTGCCGTTCAAATAGCGGAATACTACAAATTGGATTCTGGAGCGTTCGTTTTGGGTCCAAACAATATTCTCCAGTTTGATTTTGATCTTCGGATCACTTCAGAGGGTTATTTGGATTACTTCACCGAAGGAAAACCCTGGATTGTAGGCCGCTATGGTGACGGTGTAGGCACAGAGTATAAATTGGTAAATGATAAAGGCGAAGAACAGGTGCGGACAGTAACCGAAAAAACTGGACAAGATGATTGGCCACTCACTCCTTTCCTTTACATAAAAACTTCAGAAATTACACAATACATGCTCTCAGATAATCCGGTTTTTGAAAAAGTGATTTTCCGGATGAACCATCGATTTGGACTGGTGTATGCTGAATATTTTTTGCGCGATGGAACAACTTTAAAATTGGGAATATTTGCATCTTTTGTTTGATCTTGATGCATGACTTATATGGAATATCCAAGATTAAAGACAAAAGAATTCGTTGCATGATCGGGCAACAGCGGAGTTAAAATTTTAATGGTCATCATAATTGGGGTTTTTATAAATGAAAAGCGCCGGTATTTTCCGGCGCTTTTCTATTTATTTCCAAGCGATTAACTGATCAAAAAATATTATTTTTTTGGATAGAGTTGTTTGGTCAGCGTTTCAAAATCAACTTCAGCCCATCCCGCTACAATTTTTCCTTTTGCATTAAAATGGTACTCTCCCATCCAGGTTAGATTGATGTAACGATTGGTTGCAGGCTTACCACCAAAAGGTCCGGAATTAACACCTGACATGATGCCATGAATAAAAACCTTGTTTCCACATACCGTTATGGCATCCAAGGTACGGGTTACATCTGGAAATGCTTTTTTCAATGACTTTACGCGCTCTTTGGTTTCAGCAAGGGTGTTATCTTTTCCATTGAAGTGATTGACTCCAGCAGGATCCCAATAGCTGGCAAATTTGTCAGCATCACCGGCATCAGCTGCAGCGGTCATTTCCTTCAGCATTTTTTCCATGTTGGCTGAAATACCTGCCATTAACTGGTTCTCAAATGACTTGACGTCATAATAAACTTCGCGCTTTTTAATCTTGAATTTCGAATCCAACTGGTCAACTACCAGAAATGGAATTTCAAGTTTGTTGTTGGTAGGCTCCAAATCATTGTAAACACCCGTATGGGTTCCTCTCCAAATGCCTCTTGATATGACTTGGGTACCATTGACAAAAGAATTTAATATCTCTGTTTTCATGTTATCAAATCCTTTTTTCCTTGCTGTCACCATCTCCTGAAAACCTATCATAGTGGTAGGTTCTATCAATGCTGGGTTGGTGTAAGTAAAATCTGGGGTACAATAATTTGAAAAATTGGCTGTTTGTCCGGCATCCATCGCTGCAGCCAGATCAATGATGGTTTGTTTTGCCTTTTTTTCGCTATTTTCTACTCCTCCGTACAACTGGGTTTCCAACGATCGTGGATCAAAAGTGGTACTTAAAGAAACAATTTTACTGCCCTTAAAAACAAAAACAGCATTAAAAGGTAAGTTGACTTCGACATTGGTGGGCAGTTTATCCATGAAGTTTCCAGAATTCGTCCCTTTAAAAATTCCCTTCACAGCGGCTTTTCCCTTTTCTGAAATAGTTTCCAGAATCTCGTGTTTCATGTTGGGAAATGCAGCCTTCAGCTGAGTTGCCCAGTCAGACCATGCCGTCATGTCCAATGGTGCAGGAGCATGTGAACTTTCGGCTAAAAATCCTTTATCCAGTACTCTTTTAAACTGATGGGCTTTTCCCTGATCAAACCAGGTAAAATAACTGGTGATCGCTTGTACAGCATTTTTATCCTGGGCAAAAAACCCGGTAGACTGAAACCCAACGAATACCAAAAGGAATACAATTAGTTTTTTCATATCAAATGGTTTTAAATTAAATACGGCCACTTTACGCATATTACCCATGCTTGTCGCACGGTTTGCAGGCCCTCCAATAGGGCAATTCTCGATACTTTTGCTGCTTTCCATAAATTTGTTCGTCTCAGCCAGCAAACGGCTTTTCCTCTTTACAAATATATGTGTTTGTTGCTTTCAAACTGGTTTTTTTGAAAAAATGGTGAAATTGACAGCCGGTTTTATAAAAGAGCGACCCATAAGTCCAAATTCTTAGGCCAGGTAGTTCGGGTTTAGCCACGGTGTAAGCTTGGTTTTTATTGGCAATACACGATCTTCTTCTCCTTAAAATATTCTTCAGGAAACTTTGCATGAATGTTCCAAACCTCTGTATAATGGTTCTTCATGACTGCCTGCAGTTCTTCCCGCAAGTCCCCACCTTTATAAGCCAGGATACCATTGGGTAGGGGACAAACGGATTTTTTGAGTAGCAAGTGATTCGCATACTGGGTCAGCTGCTCCAATGAACACACCGCCCGACTCACCACAAAATGAAACCGCTCTTTAAAGTCTTCCGCACGAATGGCCAGTACACTAACGTTCGTTAGTTTCATCGCTTCTACAATCTGATGAACGACGCGTATCTTTTTTTGCGTTCCATCAATTCCGGTTAAAGAAATTTCAGGAAAAAATATAGCCAAAGGAATTAATGGAAATCCTCCTCCCGTCCCAAGATCTAAGATCCTGCAGGCCTGATTCCAAGGTACAAAAGCTGATAAGGTCAGAGAATGTAACACGTGGTGCAAATAAAAATGATCCAGGTCCTTCCGGGATATTAAATTGACTTTTTCGTTCCACATCACATAATGCCCTTTAAGCTCACGAAACTGATCCAATTGTTTCTCACTCAGGTCTGGAAAATATTTTATTAACTTATCCATGTTTCCATTTTCTTGTTTTGCGCAACCAACCGGGAATTTGCGCGATCAGATGAAATAGATAAAGTCCTTCATACAAAGGAAATAAACTGCATAGGTCAGCTTCTTCCAGCTTCCGGGCATTTTTACAGAATACCCATGAACTTACCACAACACGCGTTAGCCCACAAAGCAAACCGGTCCACGGAGCAAAAGTAAAACTTAGTCCTAAAGAAGTTAACATCCAGGCAGCAAAGCTAAAATGATACAAAAACAAATAGAATAAACTTTCTAGACTGTAGTACCGAGAAGCCGCATAGTGTCTCTGTTTTCTTTGAAAATATTCACCATAACTTTCAGCAGGTGGAGAGATGCTAAAAGTATCTGGATGAATACAAATCCCAATATTCTTGTTATTTTTATAATGCTGAATTAAAAAATCATCATCGCCGAAGGCTATGTCTGGTCGCAATATCTCTATATCATGATACAGGGATTTTCTGACCAACATATTCCTTCCCACTGCCGTGTAAGGTTTACCCCAAAGCACAGCTGCAAACATTTGTTGAGCATTTATGCAACATTCCAACCGCATCCATCGGTTGAAAAATCCTTTTGTTTTCTCATAGGGAGCATAACCCAATACAATTTCTGTGTCCACGGAAACTGATTGCATCCAGTACCTGATCCAATCTTTTCCCGCCGGCCGACAATCTGCATCAGTCAATAATATCCATTCAAATTGGGCTATCCGAATTCCATGCATCAAGGCGGTTTTCTTTCCTTCATTCTGTTTGACAATGGACAAGGTCTTCAATTTGGGAATCTGCCGACTCAATTCCTGTAGAAATGACATGGTTCCATCGGTAGACCCATCATCCACTACAATTACCTCAAATGCTGGATAATCCTGGGTTAAAAAATCCTGTAGATGCTTTTGTAAATACTGATGTGCATTACGGGCACAAATCAAAACACTCACCGCAGGTAATCCGCTATTGACCGGGGGACTTTCCTTAAAAAGTCTGGGCAAGAAAATACCCCAAAATATGAGCTGTAACAAGGTACTAGCCAGACAAACACCCACTAAAAGCTCCTGGATCACGCTTTAAGGTAAATATTTTCGTTGAAAATCAATTATATTATAAAAAAATATAATATGTTTGTGCCTGAAAACCCTGTAATAAAATACTTTCACTATGTTAAGATTTGTCGCATTCTCCTTATTCCTTTTCACTATTTCGATCTCCTATGCACAAATGAATTTTAAAGGTCAGATCCTTTTTGGTAATGAATGGATCCAACCCGGTCAGTCCTACTGGAAATTCAAGGTTTCCACTGACGGTGTCTATAAAATTGATTACACCACCCTGATTCAGGCCGGATTTCCTGTGCAATCGGTTCCCGCTATTCAGATAAGACTCTTCGCTTTAGGCCGGGAATTGCCGATCATCCGTACAACCAGTGGTTTGATGGCTTCCGGAGACTTCCTGTTGTTCTATGGTGAAAAAAACAAAGCCGCCCTTGATGAAGCTTTGTTTGATGATCCGGCATTGATCATGAATCCTGAATATAGTATGTTCAATGATACCTTGACATATTATATTACATGGAACCAAAACCCATCGGGTGAAGATATAACCCGCATTGCCAATGATTTGAGCGCTCCTCTCCCAAAAGACCTCTACTTCATACAAAATGATAAACTGGTGTTTTCCGAAATTTCATTTAAAAGGGGTACCGGTTTTGGTAGTGACCAAAAATTTCCTTTATTTGATGCGGGCCAGGGTTATTCCACCGATATTTTCAGAAACCGCAGTTTTAATTTAAACATGCCTCACGTGTATACGGATGGACCCGACGCCACTGCAACTGTCCGTATCACAGGTTTTGGAGATGACAATACGGCCCATCGGGCAAATTTTTACGTGGATGGGGTTTCACAGGTATCTGAACTTTTTGCAGGTTACAAATTGAGGAATACCCAAATTACCTTTCCCGCATTTGAACTCAAAGAACAATATGAGCTCAAAATAGCAGGAGAGGCAAGCCCTGAAGACAAACTGGCCATTTCCAGGATTGAATTAAATTACCCTCAACAGTTTAAGTTTGACCAGAAGAAAATTGCATGGATTCGACTTGAAAAAAGCGTTATCCGGAAATACCTTGAACTGGAAGATTTCGATGGTGGCTCTGAAATTGTGGTGTATGACATGACCAATCGCATTTATCTGCACAGCGCGCGCGAGGCTAATGGAATCTACCGCATCACCATCCCTCCTTCTTCAGAAGATCGCACATTGTTGGTTTGGAATCACTCAGAAGAACAGGCTATTCAATCTCTTCAATCCGTTTCATTTAAGACATTTTCTCCCGGGCAACACAATTATGTAATGCTCTACCACCGAGCACTCGATGAACCTCTCAATGGAACAAAATATGTTCAGGAATATGCCAATTACAGACGCTCACAGGAAGGTGGTTCGTATGATGTTATCACGGTGGATATCGAAGATCTCTATGATCAATTTGCCTATGGCATCCACACACATAGTCTCGCGGTTAAAAACTTTGCTCAATATGCTAAAACGATTTGGCCGGAAATGAAATATTTTCTGATCATCGGAAAAGGACTTGAATATCCGTATTACAGAAAGTCTGGATTCAATGCTGAATTGTTTTTCGTTCCAACATTTTGCTCTCCTGCATCAGACATCAGTCTGGTCACCGACCGAGATAAGAAACCCCTGTGCTCTTTTGGCCGGATCCCTGCCATTAATGGGGCAGAAATCAAATCTTATTTGGACAAAGTAAAGTCGCATGAGTCGTTTTTAAAAAATACCCATTACTCCCTTGAAAGCCGCGAATGGTTGAAAAGAGTGATTCATCTTTCCGGTGGTGATCCACAGATCTATGCTTTGATCAGCAGTCAGCTATCCGGTATGGAAAATGTCATTGAATCAGGGGGTACAGGAGTTGATGTAAAAACTTTCTATAAGCAGAGCAGCAGTAGCATAGAAATTGCAAACAGCGAACTTTTGCGCAAATACATCAATGAAGGAAGTGCGATCATTTCTTTTATGGGGCATTCTGCAGCAGTTCGTCTGGATTTTAATCTTGAAAACGTTGATTCTTATAAAAACAAAGACCGTTACCATTTATTCATTGCAATGGGATGTTATGCAGGTTCTTTGTTTGGAGCCAACCGTTCCATCAGCGAGGATCACAACCTAGCACCGGAAAAAGGCTCTATCGTTTACTTGGCCAACACGACTGCTGGGTTTCCAGACATTCTGGGTCTTTTTGGCAATGAACTCTATCGCCAATTTGGGGGTACATCTTTTGGTAAATCCATCGGTGATGCTGTACGGGAAACCATTATGCAAATGATCCGAAATGGTGGCGAAAGATTGTTAACCCAGGCTTATTCTACCACTTTTAACGGAGATCCCGCCATTCATATCAATTTCAACACCCAACAAGACTATACCATCGACCCATCATCGGTAATTGCTGATCCTTCATTAATTTTCAGTACTCAAAAAGACTTCAAATTAAATTTTGATATTGTTAACCTCGGTGCATACGTACAGGACAGTATCCAACTTACTGTCGAAAGAGAAAAACCAAATGGCAGTAAAAGCATTGTTTTCGATGGTCGTGTTGCAACTCCTTCCTGGAGAAGTAGTCAGCAAATTCTTATACCCATTCTAGGGGATGATGCTATAGGCTCGAATGTGTTGTACATTTCATTAGATGCAAAAAATGCCATAGCAGAAGGTCCAATGCCAGAGGCTGAACAAAACAATCAACTGGAAATCAACGGTGGAAAAGGATTCAAGTTTCTGGTGTTTGGAAATGAGGCCCGACCTGTATTTCCTGAAGATTTTGCCATTGTAAATGTTGAAAATCCAACCCTCATTGCCTGTAACGGAAACACCCTTGCGCCAAAAATCCGTTATCACCTCCAGATGGATACCACAGAATATTTTAACAGTCCTCTATTTTTATCCACATCCATTGAACAAACGGGTGGAATCATTCAGTGGCAACCTAACGTACGTTTGTTAGGAAACACGGTTTATTACTGGAGAGTTTCACCTGACAGCACCATAGCTGGCCAGTATGCCTGGAGAAACTCTTCGTTCATCTATATCCCGGGAAGCTCGCCCGGCTGGAATCAATCCCATTTCTTCCAATACAAAAAAGATGACTTTGTCAAATTTCAATTAGAGGAACCTTATCGGGAATTTACTTATGCCAAGGGTTTTATTGAGTTTCGGGCCAACAATGGTTACATTGAATTACCCACCTACATTCGCCCAAGACTATACGTAGGTACAGATGTGGCTTCCGATTATGATTATTGGAACTACAACAATGATTTTAGTGGAGTGGTCGTGAATGTGTTTAATCCGATCACCGGAAAATTATGGGTCAACCAGAGCGGTGGTGACTTCAACAGTTACAACGACCCCCGCTATGCCGGTAAACCGTTTTTTGTCTTTCAAACTGAAACATCAGAACAACGTTCACACCTGATGAATTTCTTAGAAACATCTATTCCTAACGATCATGTGGTGGTATTCAGCACCATGACTCAATATCAAAATTCTTATTTCCCGGAACTTTGGGAAAGCGATGGCGCCAGAAACCTTTATTCCATTTTGGAATCTTTTGGTGCCAAGCAGGTACGAAATTTGAAATCGTTTACTTCAGTTCCTTACATCCTTGTCTATCGCAAAGGGCAATTGTCATTTGAAGTGAAAGAGAGTATTGGAAACTTCACAGACGAAAATGAAATTTCTCATGTATTTACTATACCCCTTACGGAAGGTATATTACAATCACAAATCATAGGCCCCGTATCGTCTTGGCAGAATTTTACCTGGGACCACCATGGAGAAAATCCTGCAGAGGACAAACATGCGGTCAATGTTTATGGTTTAAAAACTGATGGTAGCCAATCTCTTTTGTATAGCGCGCTCAGTTCAAAATCCCAGGACCTCAGCGGGCTATCTGCAAAAGAATTTCCCCGACTCAAACTGGAGTGGACCAGTAAAGACTCGATTTCACGCAACTCCGTACAAATGGATTACTGGAGAGTAAATCGTCGTTCACTACCTGACGCTGCATTTCACCCTGCCTTGTTATTTAAAAAAGTAAAAGATACCATCAACCAGGGAGATTTATTTGAAGTCGAGATTCTCGCGCAAAATATAGGTGAAGTCAATATGGATAGTTTATTGGTTAAATTTACCCTGATCAATAAAGCCAACCAGCAAATAACAAGTTTTAAACGATTTATGCCTCTGGCTTCACTAGCGACTCTGAAGATCCCCTATTCCTACAAAACTTCAAGTGTTTACGGACAATTTACTTTATTTATTGAGTTAAACCCAAACAACGATCAGACTGAATTGCACCAATTCAATAATACTGCAGCAATTCCCTTTTACATCAGAAGAGATCGACGTAAACCCTTTATTGATGTAACATTCAATAAAGAAAAGATTTTTAACCTGGATATTGTTTCCAGTAAGTCAGTAATAGAAATTGTCATTCAGGATGAAAACAAAGACTTGTTGCCAAAAGATACTACAGCATTTGAATTGCGCATCAAAGAACCGGGAGGAAGCCCTGTGCGTGTATATTTTGCACAAAACAATGTAGAGTTCATACCGGCTTCTTCGTCAGACAACAAAGTCAAGGCCATTATCCACGGAGATTTCAGGCGTGACGGAATTTACACGTTATTTGTTAAAGCTTATGATGCCTCAGGCAATGCTGCTAATGACCTGGAATATCTCATCGATTTTACAATCGTATCAAAATCTTCTGTATCAAATCTCTTCAATTATCCGAATCCATTCACAACCCGGACCAAATTTGTATATACACTAACCGGTGAAACATTGCCGGAATATTATTCCATTCAAATTATGACCGTCAGTGGAAAAGTTGTCCGTGAAATTGATAAAGATGAAATTGGTCCATTACAGGTAGGTACCCACATGACAGAGTTTGAATATGACGGAACTGATCAATTTGGCGAACGACTAGCCAACGGAGTTTATCTGTATCGCTTCAAGGTGAAAGACCTTCACAGAAAAGATCTTGATAAATACAACAATGGTACCGACGAGTATTTTAAAAATGAGCTAGGAAAAATGGTTATTTTAAGATAAACCATTCCTTATAAAACAAACTGTACCTGGTTAAACTAACAAGTGTTTGGCCAGGTATTTTTTTATCCGCCTCACCATCCAGGGGCCTTCATAAATGAAGCCGGTATACACCTGAATGCATAATGCTCCATCCTGCATTCGCTGAAGGGCTTCCATACCATTGGAGATCCCACCTACACCAATTAATTCAAACTCACCCCCTGATTGGAGTTTGAGGTATCTCAATTTTTCTACCGCCAGGTTTTTTAAAGCCTGACCACTCAGTCCTCCGGATTCTTCGGCAATTTTTTGATCCTTTAAGGATTTAGGCCGACCAATGGTCGTGTTGCCCATGATGATTCCAGTAAATTGATTTTCTTTTACCACCCCGACAATGTCATCCAAGGCTTCATTTTCCAAATCCGGGGCTATTTTCAAATAAAGTGGTTTGGGTTGTACCTGCTTCAAATTTTCTTCCTGTAGTGCTTTGAGCAATTTATTTAAGGGTTCACGCTCTTGTAATTGGCGAAGACCGGGTGTATTGGGCGAACTTACATTTATGGTAAAATAATCCACAGAAGAAAATAATGTCTTGAAACATATCAAATAATCATTTACGGCTTCTCCTGCAGGAGTTACTTTGTTTTTACCGATGTTTCCGCCAATCAACAAGCCTTTTGGTTTATTAAATTCTTTCAAACGACGAGCGAGTGCCTCCACTCCTTCATTATTAAAACCCATGCGATTGATGATGGACTTATCCCTTATTAATCTGAACAACCTTGGTTTGGGGTTGCCTTCCTGTGCTTTGGGCGTTACAGTTCCTACTTCAATATGCCCGAAGCCTAATAATGCAAGGGCCTCCAGCCACTTCCCGTCCTTGTCAAAGCCCGCTGCTAAGCCCACGGGGTTTCTGCTCTTTAGCCCGCCCATTTTAAACTCAAGACATGAATGTTCAAAACGAAAACTGTTTACCAGGAATGATCTCAAGAGGGGAATTTTCAAACTCAGGGACAATAAATCCATCGCCAGATAATGTGCCCGCTCGGCATTCCACCGAAAAAACAAGAATCTTAAAAAGGTCCACATCATACTTCTTCATCAATTTTCAACTGCAATTTTTCTTTAAATTGCTGCAAATGTGGATTTTTCTGCAACATGGTTTCCCATTTTTCAGATGCGTTGAGTTGTTTTATTTGCTTTTTATTATCCTGTTCTGCTAATGCGGGATCAATATCAATGTACAATCTCACATTTTTATCAGAAAATGTTTCACGCATACGTTCATCCAATTTCAATTCTGCACGAATCGTTTCACGTGCGATAACACTACCTACTAAAATGTGAATAGCGTGGGAGTCAATTTTCAAAACAGCAGAGCGCATGAAGGCTTTTAATGAAGAAGGTAAATCGATTTCCAATAACTGATTCCAAAAATCTGTTGCCGATTGTTCATTAAAAGCGATAAGGGATTCTTTTCTGATCTTTTCTTCTTCCTGAATTCTTGATTTTAACGCTGCAAGATTCCCCAATTTGGGTATTGAAATCACACTCGAAGCACCCGGAACAATGGCTTCGGTTAAAGGTCTTTGAATAGAAGGCTTTGAAGACGGGGGAATCTGTTGAATCGATTTGGTCAGTTCGTCAGTTGGATTTTTTTTTTCTTCAGAAAATGATTCTGCTGGAACATTCTGACGGGAAGCGGAGTACACAATTTTGATTAAAAGAATTTCTGTATGTAACCTTTTATTTCTGGCACGCACTAAATTGATGTCTGCTTCATGGACGAGGTCCAGCCAGGTAACCAATTTGGATAAATTGCATGCATTGGCCTGCTGTTGATAGCGGTTTTTGATTTGTTCACTTCCCTCCACCAATGCCAGCATTCCCTGATCTTTTACCACCATCAGTTGCCGGAAATGATTTGCCAATCCTTCGAGTAATACCTCAGGATCAAACCCCCTTTGTAAAACTTCATCCAGCATCAACATGCAATCTGCGATATCCTCCCTTAAGAAGGCATCAGTAAAACGAAAGTAATAATCATAATCAAGGATATTGAGGTTATCCAGTACATCCTTTAATTTGATTTCATTTCCAGAAAAACTTTTTATACGATCAAACATGGACAATGCATCGCGCATTGCACCTTCTGCTTTTTGTGCGATCAAATACAAGGCCTCTTCTTCTGCTTGAAGGTTTTCCTCCGTGACAATCTTTTGAAGTTGCAAAACGATGTCGCGTTCCTTAATTCTACGAAAATCGTAAATCTGGCAACGACTTAAGATGGTGGGAATGATCTTATGCTTTTCCGTTGTTGCCAGAATAAATTTTGCAAATGACGGAGGCTCTTCCAGGGTTTTCAAAAAAGCATTGAACGCAGAAGAGGACAACATATGTACCTCGTCGACAATATAAATCTTATATTTCCCAGCCTGAGGCTGATACCTAACTTGGTCAACCAGCTCGCGAATATCTTCTACAGAATTGTTACTGGCTGCATCTAATTCGAAAATATTAAACGAAGCATTTTCCATTGAAGACCTGCACGACTCACATTCGTTGCAAGGTTCCCAATCCGGAGTGGGGTTTAAACAATTTAAGACCCTGGCCAAAATTCTGGCGCAAGTGGTCTTTCCTACCCCCCTGGGGCCACAAAATAAAAAAGCATGAGCGATTTGCCCCTTAGCCAATGCGTTGCGCAGGGTGGTGGCCACGTGGTCCTGTCCAATGACATCTGACCACCTTAATGGCCTGTATTTTCTCGCCGATACTATAAAATGGCTCATCGCTTTCCGGGCAAAAGTAGCAAAAAACTATAGCTTAAGGCGTTTAAATAGCATTAGTTTACGTTCATTAATGAGGGTCTTTGGGCTATTGGACTTGAACTTGTTTAGAATTTGCTTTGTTCGTATGAATATTATGTGGAGAAAGATAAAATATTGGTTGATAAAAATTTCCAGAGATCGTGCCAGTACACATGAAATTGCCATCGGAGCGGCCATCGGTACGTTCATTAGCATTTTTCCCACTTTCGGGGCTGGGACTTTACTTGTTTTATTTTTTTACAGGTTGTGGAAATTTAATTTATTGGCCGCTCTAGGAGGAAGTATGGTCTCAAACATATTTACAAGTCCATTTTTCATGGCCCTCAGCTATAAGTTGGGTAGTTTATTTTTTCCGTCTCATGCGGAGATTAATTTTCGAAAATGGTATAACCATTTGGATCACCTGAGCTTCTCCATTTTAGTTGGAAGTCTAATTCTCAGCTTCACACTTTCACTCCTTGCCTATTACTTGATTGGATGGACCGTAGATCGATATCGAAAATCAAGGCCGACAGGATCAATTGCCACACAGGATGAGGCTGCATGATAAAAAACTAAAGACCTACAATGCTGCATTCCAACCAGCTGATGAAGTTTTATTGCTTCAAAGCGGTGAGGCATATTTTACACAGCTCTTGAATGCCATTCACAATGCCAGATCAACCATACATTTCCATTGCTATATTTTTGATCCAGATGATACCGGTACAGAAGTGGCAACTGCCTTACTTTTAGCGGCTTCCAGGGGAGTTATGGTTTCGGTAGTTATTGATGGTTATGGTTCTGGTAAATTTCCTGAAGATTGGATTATAAATTGGACAACTCGTGGGATTAAAGTTCACCGGTTTTCAAAAATTTCTTTGTTCAAGAACTTGAACCTTGGCCGCAGGCTTCACCACAAAGTCATTGTGATCGATGATACCACTTCTTTTGTAGGAGGAATAAACATTGCCGACAAATATCGAGGATCTTCAAGTGAAATACCCTGGCTTGACTTTGCCATAAAGGTTTCAGGAAATGCATGCCGCAGTATTCGAAAAATTTGTGACCAAATTGAAGAAAGAAGTTTTCCTGTTTTCAATGAATTACCGGCGATAAAATATCAAGGACAAAATACTCCACAAATCAACATTCGTCAAAATGATTGGTTGCGTAACAAGAGACAAATTTACTTCAGTTACTTAATGGCTTTTCAAAAAGCTGAACATTACATTACTTTGTTTGCCAGCTATTTCCTCCCCGGAAGGAAATTGATGAAAGCCATTGAAAAAGCTTCCAAACGTGGAGTAAAAATTCGTTTGGTGCTCGCCGGTAAATCCGACATTCCGATATTTCTCAATGCAAGCCTTTACTTTTATCAATGGTTGCTCCGCAATAAAGTTGAACTTTATGAATGGAATCATTCGGTGATGCATGCAAAATTAGCCTTAGTCGATGACCAGTGGATGACCGTTGGCTCATTCAATTTAAACCACCTTAGTACGTATGCAAGTATTGAGTTGAATGTGGATGTGTTATATCCTGGATTTACAAAAGAATGCAGTATCAGACTAAACCAGCTTATCGAAAATTCATGCGATAAAATTGAAATGAAACATTCGACTGGATTCATAAGAAAACTTGCAGAGTATTTTGCTTATTTAGCCGGAAGAAGTTTGATACAATTGATTACCTTTTTTCCTGGCTTCAGAAAAAACAATAGACGAGCATTTGATTAACCAGAGTTTATTCTCTGACCATTGAAAGCAACATTGCTGCTTTTTCCAAATCTTTGTTCAAAAATAATTCCAACGCTTTTCGATGAATGGACTCCAGGTCTTGCTCCATATACATGTAAAGATTATTATCCTGTGATATTATCTTATGCGCTTCCTCCCGAGTGGGAAAATGTTTCATGCCTGCCAGCGCACCAATAAAATTAGCCGTTAATATCTCACTTTCTTTTACGTGATGAGGTAATTCTTGGTATCCCACTACGGGCAGTTGTTGTGACTGCGGTAGAGACAAAACAGCAGCACCGCTTGCACGAACATAGAATGCCCTTCCCATTCTTCCCATTAAGTCAATTTTATGTGGATCAATTTTTCCGTTTTCATCCAATACAGATTCTCGTATATGCATTTTTAAGACCTCGCAAATGATCAGATGCCCTGCACCACCATATTGTCCTAAAGTAATGATTTCACGGACACGGCACTCCATATTGACCGGCGACTCTTTGACCAAAGGTGCTTTAACCAATATTGCAGGCTCGGGGGTTAATCCTGATTGATCAAACTCTGAAACTTCATGTGGAAAATCCACTGAACAAACCATCATTTGCCTTACAATTTCATAATTCACAACATTGACAACACATTCCATGGTATCCATGATGTTGTGCAATGTGTCTTTTGTAGTATTGCTTTCAACTCGACGGTTAGAAGAAAATACAAGAATTGGTGGATTTGAGCTAAAAGCATTAAAAAAGCTGTATGGGGCCAGATTTTGCTGCCCTTTTTGATCAACGGTACTGACAAATGCTATGGGGCGTGGAGCTACTGAACCTAAAAGGTACTGATGAAGATCACCTGTAGATAAGGTTCCGGGTGTAATGATGCGCTTCATGGATGTATATATTTACAATTAAACAACTCTGATATTATTAAACCGAGATCCTCTTAATTTGTTTTTCACTTCCGTCTAAAGAAAAACCAAAAACCCTCAGACTTCCCTATTGTTTGAAATACATTTGCATAAAATTGCCGTACATGCTGAATAAGTTGAGGACACCATTTTTGATTGCTGCAAGTCTATTGTTTTTTACTTACTTGATCTATTACTTTTTTTTCAAAACCATGTTGGTATTGGGTCAACCAGCTCCAGATTTTAATGCCACAGGAAAAGATGGACAAACCATTACCCTTAAACAGTTTAGCGGAAAGTACTTATTGATTGACTTTTGGGGTTCGTGGTGTGGTCCTTGTCGCAAGGAAAATCCAATTTTAGTCATGATGTATGATAAATATCATGAAAAATCATTTAAATCTGCAAATGGCATAGAATTTTTAAGCATTGCGCTGGAAAAAGACCGAAAAGATGCCTTGAGGGCTATGGAGCAAGACCAATTGTCGTGGCCTCATCACATCATTGAAGAAAATTTGTTGAGTGGTCAACTGTCAAAAGACTATCACGTCAAATCCATCCCCACCAAATTTTTAATTGGTCCGGATGGGCTCATCCTGCTGAATGACCCAACCATTGCCGAATTGGATGCTTTTTTGGCTTACCAACTTCAAAAAAACTGACAAATTGACCTGTTTTTTCAGTTGGCAGAATTCTTGACGAGTACAACTCTCAGGTAAACATGGTTAAAATGGAAGAAAAAACGGTGAAAATCGATGTGGAATCTGCTGAGTCAAATCCTACTGGAGCAGATCAACAAACGCAAACGGAAACCGTCGATCAGAATTCAGCCTCTGGAGAACAAGACGTGGCCCTTTTAATGGCTGAATTGGCAGAACAAAAAGACAAATATCTGAGGCTTTATGCTGATTTTGACAATTTCAAAAAGAGAAGCCTAAAAGAAAAAATTGATACCATCCGAAACGCAAGTCAGGAATTAATCCAGGACGTGTTGGTCGTATTAGATGATTTTGATCGTGCCAAGAAAATTGCTATAGAGCAAAAAAATGATAACATTTACCCTGAAGGTATGCAATTGGTTCACCACAAACTTTTAGGGATACTTCAATCAAAAGGATTAGAAGAAATGGATCCCACAGGAAAACCCTTTGATGCAGAATTTCATGAGGCGATTACAGAAATTCCAGTCACTGAGAGTTCTTTGAACGGAAAAGTGATCGACACCATCGAAAAAGCCTATTTGTTAAATCAAAAGGTCATACGTTTTGCAAAGGTGATTGTTGGTAAACAATAATCGCTTACATTATTTTAACACATGACGAAAAGAGATTATTACGAAATACTGGGAGTTACCAAAAATGCTGACGCGGATGCCATTAAAAAGGCTTATCGCAAAGTGGCTATGCAGTTTCATCCCGATCGCAATCCCGGCGATAAATCTGCAGAGGAGAAATTTAAAGAAGCCGCAGAAGCTTATGAAGTTTTGAGCGATGCAGATAAAAAAGCTCGTTATGACCGATATGGTCATGCTGGGGTAGACCCTAATGCTGGATATGGTGGTGCTTCCGGAATGACAATGGACGATATTTTCAGTCATTTTGGGGATATTTTTGGTGACTCAGGTTCCCCATTTGAGTCATTCTTCGGAAGAAGCTCCGGAAGGGGACACAGTGGCTCCAAAGGCAGTAATTTGCGCATTAAGGTCAGCATGACCCTGGAAGAAATTGCTTCTGGTATCACAAAAAAAATTAAGGTTAAAAAACAAATGGCATGCAAGGTTTGCCATGGAAGTGGGGCCAAAGATGCTAAATCCGTTAAGACTTGCAGTGTTTGTAACGGTCAGGGTTATGTACGACAAATTAAAAATACTTTTCTGGGCCAAATGCAAACCACTACGACTTGCCCAACCTGCAATGGTACAGGTCAAACGATTGCTGCAAATTGCTCGCAGTGCAGAGGTAGCGGACAAGAATTAGGGGAAGAAACCATCGAAATCAACATCCCTGCAGGAGTTGAAGACAATATGCAATTGTCCATGCGTGGAAAAGGAAATGCTGGAAGCCATGGAGGTCCGCCTGGAGATTTGTTGATCAGCATTGAACAAAAACCCCATGAACATTTTAGTCGTGAAGGACACAACATTTATTATGACCTCTATTTAAATTTTGCTGATGCAGCTTTAGGATGTCAGGCAGAAGTACCCACCTTACAAGGTTCGGCAAAAATTAAGATCCCCAATGGCACACAAGCAGGAAAAATATTCAGATTAAAAGAGATGGGTTTACCTTCCATTCAATCTTATGGAAAAGGAGACCAACTCATTCATGTAAATATTTGGACTCCAAAATCACTTACCTCTGAAGAGAAGGCCCTTCTGGAAAAGTTGAAGACCATGCCAAATTTTCAACCGGATCCCAGTAATGCAGAAAAAAGTTTTTTTGAACGCATGAAGGAGTATTTTAGTTCGTGATGGCGATCCAATCAAAATACAAATTTGTTTTATTCTGTTTGTTGGGAATCAACCTTTTTGTACTATCCTGTAAGTCGAAGGGAATACTTGACAAAGAAATTCAAATACCAAAACAGATTTGGTCACAGCGTGAGATAATTTCCTTTGAATGGAATGTAAACGACACAACGGGTACTTATAACATGGAGCTCAACATTGAACATGATGTAAATTTTCCCTATCAAAATCAATATGTTCTCATCAACACCATTTTTCCGGATCAGGTCAAAAAAGAACAATTGCTTAGCCTGGAGTTGTTTGATAACGGCGGCAAACCCTACGGAGTCTGTAGCAGCAATACCTGCAGCACAAACCTCTTGCTTCAACAAAAAATTAAGTTTCCAATGATTGGAACCTATCAGATGCAAATCAAACAGTTTGGTCGGGATACAGCACTTCAGGGAGTCCACCAACTGCACCTACGCATTCTTTCAGCGCAAGAGTAAGTTTCTTTAATCCCAATCCATGCATTAGAGATGCCTGGATTGTCCACATGGCCGGCATGACCGAGTGTTAGCCAAGCTAATCAAGCCATACAAAATGGCTTGATCATGAGGGAACCGAGCGATACTTCGTGAGGCTTGGCCAAAAGACCATAACGGCTAGTCGGGATTAACCCTGACCAATGAACCCAAGATCATGCATGAATAAAGTATTCTGCATGGTGAGCCGACGAAGCCCTTTGCATAAAGGGCTTGTCGGGGTTCATCCTGACCAATGAATAAAGCGCGATATTTACTTTGTTTTCATGGATTGAATCAATGCGCATTATTCATTTCGTCAACGCCATGCGCAATTTATGCACCGCATAAATTGGATGAATAAAACATCTATTGGGTTATGCAAACTGAATCTCATAATTCCTTGAATGTGCTTTATTCATTTCGTCAGCCCTCCGCGCAATGCATGCTATTGCATTAATTGGGATAATTTATCTTCTTAATCCTTCAGGTAACCAAATTCCCAATCCTCCATTCAAAAAAATCCGGACCTGAAATTCAGGCCCGGATATTCTAAACCCATCAGGACTTTTTTCCCAACATCAATAGCTCATTCATGACCACTTCGGTAATGTACTTTTTCTCGCCATCTTTACTTTCGTAATTGCGAGAAGTCAGTTTACCTTCCAGGGCAATTTCACTGCCTTTACTCAAATACTCTTCAACAATTTCGGCTGACTTACCCCAGGCCACAATATTATGCCACTGAGTATCAGTTACCTTCTTGCCTTCCTTGTCATGAAAAACTTCATTGGTGGCCAAAGTGAACTTGGCCATCTTGCCCCCTTTTTCCAATTGCTTGATTTCTGGATTCGCGCCCAAATTACCTATCAGGCGTACACTGTTTCTAAGGTTGTTCATACGTGTTAATTTGTAATGTTTAAAAAAAATAAAGCTTACTTTGTTTTATGATGAGGCCTCAATCAAAAAACAATGCAATTAAATCAGCCGGAACCATAGGTACAAGCAATAATCGTTTACATACGATAGTTAGCGTTTGTGAAAATGGGTAATTCAAAATCTGCATTGGTATCTTTGACATTAAATAATTCACTATGAGTACTACTAAAAAATGCCTTCAATGCGGCACAACGGTCATCGGCCGGTCCGACAAAAAATTTTGTGACGACCATTGCAGAAGTCAACATTATCAACAATTGCATAAAGAGAATGCTTCCCTTATGCGGTACATCAATCGTCGCCTGAAACACAATCGCCAACTGTTGGATTCCCTATATCAGTCTCATCAACAATCTATGATTTCCCTACGAACCCTTTTGGATCTGGGTTTTCAGCCTGACTTCCATACACATACTCGGGTAATGAAAAACGGAACCTCAATGAAAATTTATTATGATTATGGATGCCTTGGAAAAGACAACCAGTATATTCGCATCTATCCACAAAATGATGAAAACAGTTTAGCCAATTGGTATGATAAAATTTCAAAGCCTCATAAAAAAATTTGATCGTCAGGGAGAAAAAACCGGTTGGTCTTACATTGAAATTTCTGCAGAATTGGCTGAAACGCTGAATCCTGGTATTAAAAAAAGTTTCCGCGTAAAGGGATTGTTGGACCAGGTACCCATATCCGGTTTGAGCCTTCTACCCATGGGGGGAGGGAATTTTATCTTAAGCATAAATGCTGAGCTGCGCAGATTGCTAAAAAAGAAGGCGGGCCAAACGCTTGCAGTTGCTTTAACTTTAGATCATCAGGCTTATGTCATTGACCCGGAATTGTTGGTTGCGCTAGAAGTAGATCCAAAAGCCCTTCAATATTTTAAAACACTGCCAATCTCACATCAAAATTATTTCAGCAAATGGGTGGATGCAGCAAAAACAAAGGAAACAAAATACAAACGGATTGAAGCTTGTTTTCTCGCAATGCTTAAAAAACAAAATTATGCAGAAATGATTCGCTCCCAAAAACACAATACTAACGTCCGTTAGTATTGCCAAAATGGAAGGTCATCAGCTATTCAGACTTTTTTATCGTATTAATACCGAATGGTAAATAAAGCGGACAAAACCTCATGTATGCGGTTGCTGCAAAAACAATGGCCAATATTAAAGCAATAATTGCTGCTGTTCCCGTGATTTGTTTTGTCATGTACAGTACCAAAATGACAATAGCCACTACTAAACGAATTAACCGATCGGAATTTCCAACGTTCTTATTCATGATTGTATTTTTTTCAAAGCTATCACTTTTTTTTAATATCTGAACCGATCGAAAGTCGTATAATTTTGTCACTCACTTCAAGGTGTTATAGGCTATGTTTAAACATCCCCAGGAATTCCTTTATGATCATTCCTGATGACCTGGCTGCCAATTCGCACTCTTCCGGGCAGAACTCGCTTTTAAAAGCTTTGCGACTCGGTAATCTAAAATATCCTTTAGGTTTTTCCCAAGGTCAACTTGGCTATAACCAGGATATTCTTTTGAAGTAGTCAAATCCTGCTTTAGATGAATCTCACTCTGTGATTTGCTATAAAACAGTCCTTTACTCAGGAGTTCGTGGGCTAAATATTCTTGTTCTGGTTGGCCAGGTGTAGGAACTAAAAAAGCTGATTTATGCAATATGCATAAATCCAATAAACTGGAATAACCTGAGCGGCACATGATCTGCCTGGAACTGCAGATCAGTTCGTTCAATTCTCTGGCCTTCAAAAATGGTTTGACTTCCAGCATACCACTGCAGTTAGGAAATCGCTTGAACAAATCAGTTGGTTGATGGGTACCTCTTACCAAAATACATTTTGCCGGGGCTAAATCCGTAAGTTGTTCCAATATGATATTTTCAAAATACGTACGTTGTGGCTCCGGTCCAGATAAGATGAAGGCGTAGTCATAACGCATGGGTGGTTCCATGGGTTTGAACCTGGACAAAATTCCAATAAAATAATGCCTCTTGGATTTAAATAAATGCGACAAGTCACCACTCAAGTTGTCTGGCCCTTCAATATCAGGTATCCAGATTTCATTAAAACGCATGTAAAAAAAACGCATCCAAACATCGCTAACCCATTCAAAAAACCGGTTGTTCAGGTTGAAGTGAAGATGGTGGGTTATGATGACAGAAGGTATATGCATTTGTGGTGCCCCAAGTCTGGCATCGGAAACGATAAGACCGATGTTCTCCTGTTTGCAAATCCTCCGAACGGCAAAGTGTTCGCGAACAATGGCCACATGCATCCGGATTAAATGCAAGGCCATATTCAAGTACATGTTTTGAAAGGGGTAGGTAATTCCATAATCCGGTAATTCATATACTTTTAGGTCCGGAAACTCCATTCGAAGTAATTCACTTCCTGCCCTGGAGCTTGCCAATACAATCCGATATCCCTTTTGGATAAAATATTGTATGACGGGAATCGTACGAGTGACATGACCCAATCCCCAATGCTGAGGACAAATAAGCACTTTTGGTAATGTATCCATCCTGTAGAGGTGAATAATTAAAGGGTAAAGATAGGCTTGAGTATTGTGCCTTAGTATTAATAAATTTTAACCCTTTAGACGGATTTCGTCATCCTGGCCTTCAAAAAATTTGAATTCGATCAATGGCATATCCTGATTTTCACGGATTCCAATCCACTTCATGTACTTTTTAAACCATTTCCTTTGGTAACTTCTGAATCCTTTGCGTAAAAAAGCCGCAATAAATGGATGTACTTCCAGATTTAAAGATTTTACTGGCCGTGTACTTTGAATAAAATCGAGATCCTTTTCAATTTGATCCGTGAGGAAAATAGATGCGTTGACCTTTCCACTTCCTGCGCACGACGGACATACTTCCGAGGTATCTATCTTTAATTCCTGCCTTTCCCTCTGCCGTGTAATCTGCATCAATCCAAATTTGCTCAGGGGCAAAATGGTATGTTGAGCACGATCATACTGCATGTAGGTCTTCATTGCATTGTAAAGCTCTACTTTGTTTTCCGCGTTTTTCATATCGATAAAATCGATGATGATCAACCCACCAATATCGCGAAGCCTCAGTTGTCTGGCAATTTCCTCTGCTGCCTCTTTGTTGACCTGAATGGCCGCATTTTCCTGATCCAAACGCTGGGATTTAGGGCCACTATTTACGTCAATGACATGCATGGCTTCTGTATGCTCAATGATGATGTATGCACCACTGCTTAAAGTTGCCGTATTCCCAAATGCAGCCTTTATTTGTCTTCTGATTCCAAACGTCTCGAATATCTGCTTGCTGCCCTTATACAATTGAACTATGCCTGATTTTTCGGGAAGGTTATTGTCCAGATAAATCCTGATGCCTTCGTATATATCCCGGTCGTTGACGACAATTTTAGTAAAGCTACTGTTGAGCAAATCCCGAATGATGCTAGAGGTTTTGTCCAACTCACTCATCAGTTTTACAGGAGCTTTGGCTTTATACAGTTGAGCATGTATGGCCTTCCATCGTTCACTCAGGTTATTGATTTCCTCATGCATTTCTGCCACCTTTTTTCCTTCAGCGGCAGTCCTGACGACGATTCCAAAATTTTTCGGGCGAATGGATTCTACCAAGTGAAACAAGCGGTTTCGTTCATCGGAATTCGCAATCTTCTTGGATATGGCTATGGTGTTGTTAAATGGCGTCAATACCAAAAACCTTCCTGGTATGGTGATTTCACAAGTTAACCGGTGACCTTTGGTTGAAATGGGTTCCTTGAGAATTTGCACCAATAAATTGGCACGCTTGTCAACGACCTGTGCAACTTTTCCGTTTTTTGCAATTTCTGGCTGAAGCACAAATCCTTCCAATAATGGCTCGTTGTGTTTACCGTCAATCGAATCTTGCGTGTATTTAAAATTTGAATTGAATAACGGACCCATATCCGTATAGTGGAGAAAAGATTCCTTCCGGTGGCCAATATCAACAAATGCGGCATTTAAGCCCGGCATAAGCTTTTTGACCTGTCCGAGAAATATATCCCCGACATTGTATTGGGTATTGGCTTTCTGCTTGTGTAGCTCTACGAGCTTTCTGTCTTCAAGCAGAGCAATCTCTACAGAACCTTGTTGTGCAGAGATGATCAGTTCTTTTTCCATGCACCATATATAAATGATGCGAAATGCGCGCGAACATCACAGCATGGATCTGTCGGTTAAATGAAGCCACCGGGCTCAATGAATGCCTGTTTACTAAGGCCTTTGGTTCTTGGTTGGGAGGTCCGGAAGCTAAAATTTACGGTTTTGGGTATTTGCCAACAATCCATAACGCCCTTTGTCCATTCACATAAAATGAACAATGGCTAAATAAGTTTAAAAGAAGTGCATTCCATCTGTGGAAATCGCAAACATTACGCAGAATAAAATTCTACCTGTTCTTCTTCTTGTGCCTGTTTTTTCTCAATCGCTTTTTGCGCTTGTGCGTAGCGATTTTATGTCTTTTTCTTTTTTTACCGCAAGGCATATCTTAAAATTTACAATGAATGATATATTTTTTTATTTCTTCGGTTCTTTCTAATTTCTCTAGCAATTTTACCATAAGGCAATTGGCTTCTTCCATCTGGGAATCGTTTGCAAGTACTTTCATCAACCTAGCTTCAGCTTTTTCAAACTGCCCCGTTTGTATAGCCAACCGGGCTAATTCCATTTGAAGTGGCATAAATTCAGGATGCCTTTTTTCTAAATCCAACAACATGCGAACACCTTTCATGGGCTCCTGCTGAGGAAATTTGACAAACGCGAGGGCCTTTACCATTTCATATTCAGGTTCTGCAACAGGGTTCAATGACAAGGCCTGATCCATGCATTGCAAAACCATTTGCTGACTATACAATTTGCTTTTTTGAGAGTTCTCGATTTCCAAACTTTTTAGAAAAATTAAACCCGCCATTGCCCAAGATGCTGCTGATTTTTCCAATTCAGCTACATTCTTTAGATAAGCACCCGCAATCGCATAATCTCCCACACGTGTCCAAAACGCAGACAAGGTTCTCCAATTCACGCGGTTAACTGAATCTCCCGCATTCGCTTTATGGTTTTCCTCAAGGATTTGAAGTTCAGCTTTCTGGACTTCATTCAATTGCTCTTTGCTTTCTTTTATTAGATTCTCTAGCCCTGTGACTTCCAGATTCTCTTTCCGTATCCCCAGGGATTTTCTGATTTCTGGTGAAACCGTATTGAATCCGAAATAAGTCAATATCAACAATCCGGCAAGGATCCAAAAAAGTCTCACCGGACTCATTATACGAAATTACATATCGTCTGATTCATCATCATCCTCATCTGAATGCTCAGGCTCTTTACCCAATTTCACGTGATCCACAAAAATCTTTGCCGGCTTGAAAGAGGGAATAAAATGTTCCGGAATCTCAATGGCAACGTTTTTCTTTATGTGACGGCCTATCTTTTTTGCTCTTTTTTTGACCACAAAGGACCCAAATCCACGGATATAAACATTCTCACCCTGTGCAAGGGATTGTTTAACTTCCTTGAAAAACATTTCAAGGGAGACCAGGACATCCACTTTGGGTACTCCTGATTTTTCCGAGATCAATGCCACTAAGTCAGCTTTTCTCATTTGCTTGATATTTAGATAGTTATAAGTAACCGCCCCAAAAGAGCGTGGCAAATTTCGCAAATTAATCTGGTTCTCAAAACTTTTAGCCCTTTTTTTCTTTCAAATTATATATTATAACTTTTTCTATATCAACGAGATAGGTTCATTCTACAGGCGTTTCAAGGCTTTCTACCATCCAAAAATAAATCCTACCTTAGCACCTAAAATCAATATCTTATGTTGCTTTCCATGACCGGTTTTGGCAATGCTAAAGGACATTTTCAAGGGAAAGAAATTGTCATTGAGATCCGATGCATCAATTCAAAAGTGAATGACTTTCGCTTAAAAATACCCAACAGTTACCGTCAACATGAATTAGAAATACGCAAAATCCTCAATGACAGGGTGGTCAGGGGTAAGTTAGACCTGAACATAGCCATTGATTCCAATGGCATGGATGAAGAATTTGCCATCAATAAATCCCTTTTCCTCAATTTTTATCATCAAATCAATCAACTATCTCCCCAAATTGATCTCAATCGTTCTGATTTGCTGAATGCCATTCTCAAATTTCCCAATGTCATCACGGCTCAGGAAACCCTTATATCAGACGACCAGTATCGGTTTACCCTGGACCTTTTGCTGGAGGCCATTGAAAAACTCAATGACTTTAGATCGATCGAAGGAACCATTATTGCCAACGACATGGTGCTCCGCATTCAAAACATTTTGGATTTTCTTCACAAAGTGGAATCACTCGATACGGATCGCATCAAAATGCTAAAAGAAAAATTACAAAAAACCATTGAATCAAATCTTGATACGGAATCCATCGACCGCAATCGTTTCGAACAAGAAATTTTATATTACCTCGAACGCCTGGACATTACAGAAGAAAAAGTCAGGCTAAAACAACATTGTGATTACTTTTTGGAAGAACTCAACAAGAAAGGAAATATCAAAGCACGAAAACTTAATTTTATTACTCAGGAAATCGGCCGAGAAATCAATACCCTGGGATCCAAAGCACAATTTTCCGCCATCCAAAAATTGGTCGTCAATATGAAGGATGAGTTGGAAAAAATTAAAGAGCAAATGGCTAACATCCTCTAATGTCCCAAAAAAAAATCATCATCCTCACCGCTCCTTCGGGTTCTGGCAAAACAACTCTTGCCAAGTACCTGTTGTCCACCTTACCCCAACTGAGCTTTTCAGTATCGGCTACCACCCGCGCTCCAAGGCCTGGTGAAGTGCATGAACGGGATTACTATTTTTTGTCTTCCGATGACTTTCAGCAAAAAATTAAAAGAGGTGATTTTTTTGAACATCAGGAAGTCTATTCAAACCAATACTATGGAACGTTGTACAAGGAATTAGAAAGAATTTGGGGACAAAATAAATATCCCTTACTCGACATCGATGTCAAAGGGGCGTATTTCATCGAGCGTGAAAAAAACCAAAATACCCTGAGTATTTTCATTAAAACATCTTCCATCGAAATACTCAAGCAGCGATTGATCGCTAGAGGAACCGAAACCACGGAATCGCTAAATAAACGTCTTGACAAGGCTGCACTCGAACTGGAATATGCACGTTATTTTGACTACGTCATTAGCAATGATAAATTAGAACTTGCGCAAAAACTACTCCTGGAAATAGTATCTGACTACACTTCCTCCCGACAAGCTATTATATAAACTATTTCCGTACAAAACATCCTGATCAAAACCGGAAACTTACTGAGATCCATCACCCTCTTCGAATATGGCCATTTCAATAACGACAATTGGTAGATGTGGTAATCGGAAAATATTTCTGGTAAGTTAACCGGCTTTTCCTTGGCCAAAAATCGACTGAATAGGTTGAATGAATTGTGCTGGGTAATGATGCAATGTTCACTAAAATTCTTTTTTACAAATCCCAACAATTGCATTTTCTTTTCAAACGACAAATGATCCAACACCCCGATCAACCAGATTTGTTGAAATTTCTTCATCGAAGAAGCATATTCCAGTAAATCTGCACAAATGTAATTTCCACTTGCCGGATATCGCAAATGATCCACTCCCGTATAACACTCAGGTGAGGTTCCCGATAAGCTCTTCAACCACATTTCTCCGCAACCCAAATCCAAAACATCTTTACTGGCTGGATGTATGTGTTCCAATATAAATTTCAGCCGGTTTTGATAGTACTTCCGGTTTCGCAAAAATGTCCCTAGTTCTTCCCTTTTATTCATATAATTCTAAAATTCTTGTGCACTTCATGCAACTAACTATCGTTAGTTTGTTTCACCAAAAGTGCTACTCTGTCTTCCTGCTATACGGTCCAATAAGTCCAAATACCCCCGGACCATGTGTTGCGTATCAAAATTCTCCAGTACGAATGCTCTGCTTTTGCTTCCCATATTCTGCAATTTTTGCCTGTCAAATTCCA
>WBZV01000096.1_pt2:0-22500 | contig 26952 bp, 21 predicted proteins | sample 5204221 | NCBI WGS metagenome assembly WBZV01 (sample SAMN12344360, study PRJNA552823) | activated sludge metagenome | biome: Activated sludge suspended growth; feature: Nitrification reactor; material: Wastewater; isolation source: activated sludge from nitrification reactor of wastewater...
CTCTTCGGTCAGCTGATTCCTACCTTGATCGATGTGGCGAACAAATTCTTTCAAACCACCCTCAGAATAAAATTTTTCTTCGCGCATCTGTCCTTCACGCTCATCCTTCAGGTAAATGGTTAACCCGCTGTTTAGGAAAGATAACTCGCGAAGCCGCTGGGCCAACGTATCAAAATGGTAAACCAGGGTTTCGAATATTTCATGATCCGGTTTAAAAATTACGGTGGTGCCTCTGGCAGATGAATCACCAATTACAGAAACATCAGCCAATGGCTTGCCCCTTTGATATTCCTGCATGTAGACTTTGCCCTCTCTCCGTACTTCAACGCGTACATAACTTGAAAGTGCATTCACACAGGAAACCCCAACACCATGCAATCCTCCCGATACTTTATAGGAATCTTTGTCGAACTTTCCTCCCGCATGCAACACGGTCATGACTACTTCAAGAGCCGACTTTTTGAGTTTTGGGTGCATATCCACCGGAATACCCCGACCATTATCTTCCACTTTTATGCTGTTGTCGGCTAAAATGGAAACCAAAATATGGCTGCAATGCCCTGCAAGGTGTTCGTCTATGGAATTGTCAACAACTTCCCACACCAAATGGTGCAATCCTTTCACATCCGTACTTCCAATGTACATCCCCGGTCTTCGCCGGACGGCTTCCAAACCCTCCAGAGCCTGTATACTCGAAGCACTATATTCGCCTTGTTGTCCTGACATAATTACTTTTTAAAAACAGGTCCCAAAGATAACTAAAATTAAGGAAAATTTGAATCTAAATTCCTAATAATGAATAGATTTTAAATGAGAAAAAACTGCATTAAATGCAATACCAAATTCCTCTGCTCAAGTGTCCTAAAATTTATTTTAAATGTGTTAAAACATCGACCTTCGGTGTCGATGTTCGGTATGTAAATTTCGTCAATTAAAAGCAGCAAATAAGCTCATCAGAGAACCCAGGTTGACCGTTATCCTGCAAATCTAATTCAGGTAAACCAAAAGCTCCGATCGTCAGAAGATTACTTTTTTATTTCAAAAATTCCTTGAGCTTTTTATCCAAATCATGCTCGTCCCCTGGGGTATATCCGGAATGAGAATATAAAATAGTCCCCTTTGCATCGACTACAAAGGTCTGCGGTATGGATTGAAAATTGAGAACACGAAGCATTTCTTTGTTTTGATCAGACAGAATGGTGTATTTCCATCCTTTCTGTGCCACCATTGGTTTCACTTTGTTCAGGGCCTGGGCATCATCAATGGTCACCGCTACCAGTTCAACCCCCATGGGTTTCCAACTGTTATAAAGTGTTTTTAAAGCGTCCAACTCTTTTTTACAAGGGGAACACCAGGTTGCCCAAAAACTAACAACCGTTAGTTTGTTGTTGCCAAATTTTTCATTCAGCGAGACAGATTGACCATCCAGTGATTTCAGTTTTGCCGCTGGAAAAGGCTTTCCGGCAGGAACAAATGAACTGCTCAAACAAAAAATCAAAGCAAGTACAAAGTATGTGTTTTTCATGATTCAGTTTTAACCTGTATGAGAACGTAAAATTCACCAAAAAAATCCGTTACTTTATGGCTTGCAAAACAATTTAACGAATGATTAACCACTTGAAATTCATTGCCTTATCTTGCTCTTTGGCATTCACAATCAGCCACTTAAGCGCTCAGGAGACCTTGTTGCTCAGTGGAGGATTTCAAGCCAATGCCAATGTTTTTATCCGGGATAGTCAGATTGGGGCTTTTAACATTCCACAATACGACCATCAATTGTATGGCGCTGAATCCTGGCTTGACCTGAATGCTAGCTATTCAGGATTTACCCTAGGGGTTCGATTCGATGCATTCCATCAATCCAATCTGCTCAATCCGGTCAGTTCGTACACCGATTACGGAATTGGTAAATGGTTTGTCAAAAAAGAAATCGAACAAATGGAAATTGAGGCTGGATACCTTTACGACCAAATCGGAAGCGGCATTATTTATCGGGCTTATGAAGAACGGGCACAGTTGATCGATAATGCATTGATAGGCGTGAGTGGGAAATACAAATTCAACGACAACTGGAGCATAAAGGCATTTACCGGAAAACAAAAAAACTTGTTTGAATCTTATTCATCGGTGATCAAAGGAATTTCTTTTTCCGGATTTTATAAACCCAGTGACACCAGTAACTGGAGTATTTCGCCTGGATTTGGTTTTGTTAACCGATCTTTCAGCGATGACATAGTAACGCAATTGACCACCATCTTAGCCGATTATGACCCCGTAGATCAATTTGAACCGTATTACAATGTCAATGCCTTTACCTTATTCAATTTACTCAATTGGAAGGATATCACCTGGTATGCAGAAGCCGCATTTAAGCCAAAAGACATCTATTTTGACCCGAATGCCGTCCGCACCCTTCCAAAAGGTCAAACCAGTTTAGGCAAATTGGTCAGCCGGAAGGGGTCTGTTTTATACACCAGTTTAGGTTATGTATACCAGCGATTGGGCATTACGGCTGAAGTTAAACGTACAGAAGGCATGATTTTTCGCGCTGAACCGTTTCTGAGTTTAAATCGGGGTTTGATCGGATTCATACCACCGATGGCAAAAATCAACACCTATCGCTTAAACGCTTATTACTATCCGGCTACCCAGTTTTTAGATGAGATGGCTTACCAGATGGATATCAAATATGGGGTTGGTGATCATTGGTTCTTTTCCTTTAACACTTCAGAAATTCGGGACAAAGATTTTGATCGCAAATTTTATCAGGAGTTTTATGGTGAAATCATTTATAAAGTGGAAGACCATTGGCAACTTACTGCCGGACTTCAAACTCAGTTTTTCAATCAGGCTTTGTATTATGGAAAAACAGGTGAACCCAACGTGACCACCGTAACACCCTTTGCCGAATATTTATACAAATTCAACGAATCCACTTCTCTTCGATTTGAAACGCAATACATGAACAACGATCACGACATTGGTAGTTGGATATATGGACTCGTCGAATTAGGCGTGGCTCCCCATTGGCTGATTGAAGTTTCCGATATGTACAATACAAAGCCCACCAAAGGCAAAGAAAAAATAAACTATCCCGCATTAGGTTTTGCCTATTCAAAAGGAGCCCATCGCTTTTCACTTCGATACGTAAAACAAATTGAAGGCATTGTTTGCTCAGGAGGCATCTGCCGCCTGGAACCAGCGTTTAGTGGCTTCCGCGCTACCATAAATACTATTTTTTAGGCTCTCTTTAACCATTGATCTATGAAAAATCAAATCCATAAATTTCATTTCTTCCTGACGGTATTGATGGTTTTTACCTCCTGCAAAGACTGGGAACAAACCATTGAGTTACCCCCGAATAACAACACAACCGATTCCAAAAGGGTGATCGTAATGGAAGAGTTTACGGGAGCCTCTTGTGTCAATTGTCCTGCCGGAATTGCCATTTCAAATTCCATAGCGGAAACCTATCCCAACAATGTCATTTTGATTGGTTTGCATTCTAAATTCCTAGGAGCCCCCGCAACAAAAGGGCAGGTGGATATGCGCACCCCCGATGCTCAGGCAATCGAAGATTTTTTGGGATCCTGGTTAGCCAAACCTGAAGCCGCCATCAACCGACTTTACCAGACTGCAGGACAGTCTTATCGCATCGGTAATCCCGACAGCTGGAAATCCTATGTTGATGCGGAACTTAAAAAAGCACCGGAGGTAGATCTTCAAATCAAAACAGTGTATAACGAAACCAGTCGAAAACTCGAAGTGGATTTTACCGTTACCACACTTAAAGCATTTGACAAACCCATTCACTTGCATTGCGGCATCACACAATCTGGTATTATTGCCGATCAATTGGACAATCAAACCGGAAAACTTGTTGGATTTGAACATAAGCATGTGTTGTTAAAGTTGCTGTCTCCGGTATCCGGAGACCGCCTGACCAATACGGCTACTGCTCAGCAAATATTTAAAAAATCCTATGAGTTTACCCTGCCTCAGGACAGTATTTTGTGGAAGGTTGAACATTTGGATGTATTTGGTTTCGCCTCTTTGGATGAAACTGAAAAATACATTCTCCAGGGTGCTGAAACTAAGCTAAAATAGAGGCTTTTAGGGATTTGATAATTTGTAGGATATTGATGAAAAACTAACATGCGTTAGTAAACTGAATGCATTACAGACTTTGTGTAATGTTGATATGAATAATTCTTGGTAATTACTTTCAATATGCTATCCAGTCAATTTAGAAAAATCCTTTAATTAACATGAATAACCATTCAGTCCGACACAATGATGTATGCTGTGTATAACAGGTCGTAAAGTGTTTTTGATTCCGTGGTAATCCAGACTACCACATCCACTCAAAACTTCATTTAGATAAAAGAAGTCTAAACAATGCATTTGCTTGATGTAATTTTGCTGGCCCCGGTTGAATCTCATCTTCCGGATTACCACAAAATCGCCTCTAAAGCGTTATTTAATAAACTTAATGTCTAGTGTTAGGTACCAAAACGAAGAATCATTGTTCGTATAATGAAATTGGATGACATTTGGATCGGGGACGTATTGAAAATCAAATCGCAGAATGTGATTGGGATTTTTTTGGGTATTCACCAAAATGGACAAGCAAAAATCAAGGTGAATGATGAAATATTTTATATTTCTGCCGGAGACTTGGAACCCTGGATAGAAGAGGATAAGCCCGTTGATTGGAAGTTTTTAAGTCTTGAAGAAGATCAACCTTCAAAAGGATTCAAACCCATTAAAAAAAATCCCGAATTATTTGATGGTGTTATTGATCTCCATTTTGAAAAACTTGCCCCAGAACGGTTACTGAACCCACCTCCACATATCCTTGAATTCCAGTTACTCAAATGCCGGGAATTTATTGAGAAAGCCATAGCATTGAAAGTAACGTATATTCGGATCATCCATGGAAGAGGTGAAGGAAAATTAAAAGCAGGGGTGGAACACCTTTTGTTAGCTTATCGCGAAGTCAATAGTTTTTATTCGACTCCTGACGTAGGCGCCCTTGAAGTCAGACTTCAATTTATCCACGCTTAAATGTATTTGCAGCATGCATAGAATTACTCTTTGGCCATTCATGATTTTGCTCTTAGGTGGTTTGGCTTGCAAAAGCGACCGTCCTGCAGAAAGCAGTCCAACTCAAGGAGAAGTCATCATAGGATGTGATGTTCAAATCAAAGAGCTGATGTTGCAGCAAGAAATGATTTTTGAACAACAGTATAAACATGCTGACGTCCATATTCAATTTTACAATGAAAGGGATCTTATCCGACTATGGATGAGCGATAGTTTCCGAACCGTCATCATGGGACGGCCATTGGATTCCAGCGAAATCCTTTTTTTTCAAAAACAAAAACAGGTCACTCCAAGGCATTTCCCGTTTGCCATTGGGGCCATATCTTTAATCAGCCTGAAGACACCTTCCGATACAAATATCCGTTATGAACAATTGATTTCAATTCTTCAAGGAAAATCCATTGACCGCTTACCCTACAAGTCCCTCGTCATTGAAGATGCCTCCTCGGGAATTGCCCCATACCTTTTGCAATGGGCCGGAATAAAAGAATTTAACCAAAATGTTTATGCATTGGAAGGTAAAGAAGCCATTTTCAAATATTTGGAAAATCATCCGAAAGCCCTGGCTGTCATGGATTGGACAGCATTTAGCGATTCTGATGACCGGGAGGCCATGAATCGCCTGCAAAGATTTAGGGTGATTGCCATTGATCAACCCAAAGATTCCATACAATATGGTTTTGTTTTACCAGAGCAATATAATTTACAAGATCATAAATACCCCTTGCAAAGAGATTGGCATTTTATCAGTTGTTCTGGAAAATCGGACCTGGGACTTGGTTTTGCTTCTTTTGTTGCTGGAGAGATCGGACAGCGGATCATTTTAAAAGCAGGACTGTTACCCGTTTACCAGACAGAGCGATGGGTTGAGTGGATTCCGGGGGATTATAAAATTGTAAATTAATGATTTACTATTAATTATAAATTAAAATATTAATTAATGTGTTCTTAATGGATGACGACAAGAATTTAAACAATATTTTAACTATCCTTTTGCGACTGTTGAATCAAAAAAATTGTCCAATGTTTAAAGATTCATCTATCGCTAACATTAAATAAAGCTCTGGAAAAATGAAAAATCTTAATTTTGGCCTCCTTTTTACAGTTAATCTTAAAATTATGAAATCCTATATAGCAGCAGGATGTCTTTTCTTTTGGACTTTTTTTATCACTGGACTGAACGCTCAAACCGCAGAAGATGGTCTCAAGTTCCTGGCCAATGAGAATTATAAAGCGGCTATGGATGTGTTCGATAAATTAATTGTCTCACAGCCCAAAGTATACATCCACCATTATTACAAAGGGGAAGTTTATTCCGCACTGGGAAATGAAAACGCCGCCCGAGCCTCTTATCTTAAAGGCCTGGAAATCAGTTCAAAATGCGACGAATGCCATACCGGCCTGGGTCGTTTGGACCTCAACGCAGGTAAAACTATGGAGGCTACCAAACATCTTGAAACGGCCTTGAAAGGGAATTCTAAAAATGCTAACATTCAAGCATTGGTAGGCCGAGCTTATTTATATGCCGACAAACCCATGCCAGAAATGGCCTTGTCTTATCTTGAAAAGGCGAGAGATCTGGACCCTAAACAAAGTAAATACTGGATATACCTCGGTGACGCATACCAACTCAAGGGAGATTTGGGCCAGGCAATGACTTCCTTTGAAACAGCCGTTGAAAAAAACAAGAAAGATCCAGAGACCTATGTAAAAATGGCTCGTATCTGGGCAGATGGTAAAAATCTTGATTTAGCCACTCAATCTTTGGAATCCGCTATAAAACAAGATTCATCTTACGCCATTGCCTACAAAGAATTGTACGAAATGTATATCAGAGCTCGAAAACTGGACAAAGTTATTCCAGTTTTGGACCGTTACATTGCGCTGAGTGGATCTGATGTAGATGCTAAGGTCAGGTTAGTCAAATTCCTATGTTATCAGGCAAAAGATTACAACCGGGCGATTACTGAAGGAAAGAAAATTTTAGAAAACTATCCCAATCAATATACCGTCTACCGGTGGTTAGCCTGGTCATATTATGAAAATGGGGAATTTAACCGCTCCTTGGAATCTAGCCAACAGTTACTGGTGAATTTTGAAACAGACACCAGTCTTTCAAAAAAATTGTATCCCAGTGATTATGAGTATGCCGGAAATGCGGCTTTAAAACTTAAAATGGCGGACAGTGCTGACGTCTATTTTTTAAAGGTCATCGCATTACAACCTGAACGGGAATTGGACATCACAGGCCACTTGGCGAAAGCTTATTATGATCAGAAAAACTGGCCTCGATCTGAACAATGGTATAGCAAAAAGAATACATTGAGCACGTTAAATACCTCTGATTTGCTCTACTTTGGCCTTAGCCAAAAATTTCAAAGCAAATATGTTGAAGCAGATACCACCTTTGGGGTACTCCTAGCGAAAACACCTACTTATGAATATGGTTGGTTGCAAAGAGCCGATATCAATCACAAAAGAGATACCGGGGAGGTTAAATCATTTCTGGCAAAACCTTACTATGAAAAATTTATTGAGCTGGCATCTGCAAAACCAGAAAAAAATAAAACAGGCTTGATCGAAGCTTATTTATACATGGTCGTTTATCATGCTCAGCAGACCGCTTACGATACAGCCAAATCCTATTGCGAAATGGTATTGAATCTCGATCCTGAGGAAAACCGTGCTAAAGAATACCTTAAGATTCTTAGTGGCGGAAATACCCCTCCGAAAAACAAGTAGAAAATACCATTATTGTATCTTGGAAATGGAAAGCAACTTTAAAAGTTCCTCCTGATAGCGGTAAAGGTCTTTGGGCTTTTTGAGAATCATTTCTTTCAAATGAAACACCTGGTCATGGCTGTTCCATTCCAAGGCTTCATATATCAAAGAAACATCGGCTAATACTTTTCTGAACTCCGGATCTGTAGGTCTCCGAAATCCTGTTTTTTGCAAAAAGGCCTGAATACAGGCTCTTTCAGCCCGATATCGATTGCCATTAAAATGTTTGTTGATGTATTCAGAAACTTGATCCCTAATTTCCCATAAGGCCATGGGAACTGTACTTCCCAGCTGCAAGCTGATATTGCCGCCCGTTAACTTTTGCAAAACTGACTTACTGGATTTATACGATTTACTTTTCTGCATTTTCTTAAACTCCGCATCCGCTAACCTGGCCAAAGCTGAATCGTCGGGCCTGAATCCGTTCCGGTAATAAAACCAAAATGCTCCTGAATCTATCCCTTCATCATTATTCAAGCCAAATTGGTAAGGCTCAACTTCAAAATAAGTCACACCGAATACCTGATGATATACCCGTAACAATTGCCACAAAAGATACGAAGATTCCCCTCCCCTAAACCATTCAAATACATTAATGCCAAACAGTGCACGACTGCCAAAAACCCAGGACCCCCCATAGGCTGCTGGATAGCCATTTTTGAATAATGTATATCCGACATACGATTCCAAAGGCAACTGCCTTTCAGGTACCATGGTGTAAAGGGCAATGGAAACCCCCCTTTCTAAATTGTAATACCTGATGGATTCAGGATCCATATGTGTACAAGGATCGGTCTCCCGTTGCAAAAACATTAATTTCAAACGCACGATTCGTGGAATGGCCCCTTTCATCTCGAGCGACAAAAATTCAGGTTCACTGATGTCCTGCCTTAATAAAATCTTGGGATCAAATTGCTTCAATAAATCCGCATGGTAGTAGTAGGCATCAACGGGCATGGTGTTAAAAGGAATACTCGCCGACGCATCGTTTAACCAAATTCTAAAACTTAGACCCAACGCATCAAACAGATGGTCTCTGACCAATCCCAGACTATCCAATCGTTGAAATTCAGATATCAGGAACTCAAGCCACTGACTCTTCTGTAGGCCGAGCAATTCAAATAATTCTTCATTGGATTCTGCTAAATCTACCAAGTCTCTCTCTAAATCCGGAAGAGTAAATTTTAAAATTTGAAGAAGGTCATCTCCCTTAAGATCAATTTCCTCAAGACTTACCGGGAATTCTTCGTTGACTAGCCATTTAATGAATTTATGGGAAAAATTTGAAACAATACAGGTATATGGAAACCCTGTATTATCCCATTTTAATGCCCCTTTTCCCAATTTCTTAAAATATTGAGCCAGTCTGTCCAATTCATCCGCACAATGCTTTCTTTGCACTTCATTGGCTGGATGTGCAGATAAGAAAAGCAAGGTGTACAAGTAATCTGACAGGGATTTAGACGTAGGTAAAGCATCACATTTTAATAAAGCCAATAACTTTGATTTCTCGCTGATGCTTTTTTCATCAAAACGATTCTGAAGGGTCCTGAGACCGGCAAGCTTTGCGCTAAAACTACTTTTCATAACGGATCAGGGGTTGGTTTACCTGATTTGTGTCCTTATCAGCATTTGGGTTCAACAAATATAGGATACTTCAACTGATCCGATCAAGCCTTCGTCAAAAAACCATCGGTTCATTCTCAAAAATATTTGAATGGCACAAAACTGTTGCCAAGCAGCCTCCAAAAGTGCAAATAAACCCCTTATGTCGGTAAACTTAAAATACACCTCAAGTAAACGATTAATAATGTTTTACCTCCGCCGATAAATCAATCTTTAGACTGTTTTTCAATGTGTTAGATATATAATTAATTTATCACATATATAATTTTAATTTTCTGTAGAATCCATACATATTCAGACGGATCGAGCAGAATGTTGGTCTACGGTTAATCCTCAGCTCTATATACAGCCCTGTAATTAATTGAAAATTTATTGAATGCTATGCAAAAAAAAACCCGGTGATTTAAGTTCACCGGGTTTCCATTAAATAACGTTATGCTATTATTTTTTTACTGCATCGGAAAGACCTTTTCCAGCTTTAAAACGTACTACTCGACGTTTTGGAATTTTAATGGCTTTTCCGGTTGCAGGGTTTCTTCCAGTTCTGGCTTTGCGCTCAGCGGTTGAAAATGTTCCGAAACCTACCATGATAACACTCTCTCCTTTTTTAAGACTTTTTTCAATAGCTCCCAATACGGCATCCAGTGCTGCTCCAGCCTGAACTTTGGTTACTTCTGCTTCTTTAGCAATAACGTTGATCAAATCTGATTTATTCATGTTGTCAATTTTAATGATTAAATTTACGACACAAATATATATTAAGGTTTTTAGTTATGCAAGACATATATAAAATTATTTTATATTTGAAAAGCCTGAGTTTATTGGTCCCTGTGAATTTAGATAGCCTAATTACCTATAAAATAAGGCATTCCATTGATTACAGCCTTTAAACACCCCTTAAAATGGCAGTCCATAAGAAATTAGAAATCATTAAAATTATATCGATAGCACTCGTTATTTTCTTGACTTTGGGTGCATGTAACAGGGGTTCAGGTTGTCCTTCCGAAGAAGCAAATACAAAAACAAATAAAAAAGGAATGCCAACCTCAAAAGCAAAATCCGGCTTGTTTGATAAGAAAATGACAAAAAAAATGGGGAAAAGTTAATTACCTCAGTCCCCTACGCATCCAGCTTTCCAAACTTCAATCAGTCATGTTGGTAGGTAAGTTAATTTTATCCTTCTAATGAAATATTTCGTGCACCCGTTGAATTTCCCAAGGCCTTTCCAAACGATTGCAGGGTGAACACCATCCAAAAAATTAATGCACCTGGGAACAATACCACCCACCAGGCTGAAGGATTGGAACGAGCGCTCTGCAAAAGGGATCCCAGGCTAATGGTATCAACTGAAAACCCTAATCCCAGAAAACTAAGACTGGTCTCCAATAAAATAATGTTTGCCATCCCCAGTATGGCTATGGGAAACAAGTCCATGAATACCATTGGCAATACGTGTCTAAAGTAAATACGGCGATTACTGGCCCCCGAAATGGTTAATGCCTCCAGAAAAGGTTTAGTCATAATGTTGTAAGCAAAGGCTCTGCTGTATTTTACAATGATGGGCGTATACAAAAAGGCAATGATCAGGCTGAAAAGAAGCAGACCTGGCTGAGGAAATAGTTGGATCAGAATTAATAAAAAAATGACGGCAGGAATCGACTTAAAAATTTCAAGGTAGGCCAGGCTCCACCGATCGCTTGAAAATCGAGTTTGTGGACTTTTATTGACCATGCCGGCAGATAAAAGTACGAATATCAAACCACCTGCAATGAGTTGCACGTAAAAGATCATATGATGCACGCGTTGTTCCAATGCGGACAACAACACAATCGCTAGCCAAACAAAACCAACTCCCAATAAAATTATGCTCATGATGGACCACCTGGGAAGTTTAACGGACTGATAAACTGGCCATGATCCCAACAGGCTTCCTACAACGATCGACCAAAACATACTCAGTAGTGCCAACCACATACTTCTTGAAAATCCGGTTAAACAACCGGAAAGCACATCTTTTCCCAGTTCGTAAGTTCCTAAACTAAACTTCAATCCTTCATTTGTTTTAGCGCCAGGAGGCAACCAAGCATATTGTGTATGCGTTTGCTGCGGATCTTTATGCAACAAAGGCCATACGACAAATTGATAATGTAATTTGCTGAAATCTCCAGCCCCCAAGTCCAACAAGTCTTTCGCCAATAGGGTTCCAGCGCTTAATTTACCCTTCAGTGCTGGCCAATACCACTCATGCTGATACCGGCAAACGATTGGTTTATTGCCCATTAAAAAATTCATCCCTACCAAGGTAAGGGCCATGATGATCAATGATGAGGCAAGCCATTTATGTTGGTTCCATTTGATACCATTCATCATGCTTGGTTTTTTAAAAGCCTTGGATCCAGTTTTCTGACGAACAAGTCTGCCATAATAAAACCGATCACTGTTGTTGTTCCGCTGATCAGAAAAATAAACTGCACCGTTGGCCAATCTCGACTGGAAATTGCTTGAAAAAGCAAACGTCCCAAACCAGGAATACTGAAGATTTGTTCGATGAGAACGGATCCTGAAAACAGTGCAGGAATAATGGCAGAAAACCAACCTGCAAGTGGAACCGCAGCATTGGGCAAAGCTTCTTGTAATAAAATTTGTCGTTGTTTCATACCGGTACTGAGCGCTCTGATCCATACCAATTGGTCCATTTGTCGGGCGAGGTTGTTGCGCAACAGTTGAACGAGATAGGCCAATGAAGGCAGTACAAGACAAATTATAGGCAATATGAAATATACGGGTTGCGTAATCAACATGCGCAATGGATTCCCTGAACTGATTTGTTGCATGCCGGTAGGAAAAATGCTTAAAAATTGAGTATTGGCAAAAAACAAAAGCATTAAAGTTGCCAGCCAAAACCCTGGCATTGAATGCAGCATCAACAAGCAAGCATCCAATATCCTTACGTACCATTTACCAGGATGAAGGAGCGATTCGACAGACCACCAGATTCCGACAAAGATTAATAAAATGATGGCTGGAGCCTGGATGGATAGCGACCAAGGCAAAGCTTTTAAAAATTTTTGAACTACCGGAACACCGTCAACTTTTGAACGACCAAAATCACCTTTCAGATAGGATGAAAGATCCTGGTGCACCAGATTTTTGTTACCATTCCATTTCCAATAAAGAATCCAGGGATTTTCTGGATTAACCCTTACTGACCAATAAAAAAGGGCTGGCTTCATTTGGGTTTGATAATTTAAATCGCTCACCGGGCTTTCTTCAAAATCAACTTCGGGTTGAGCCGTTGGAATGAAGCGGATGAGCCATAATCCCAAGATAAAAACACATAATATTACACCGGTTCCTGAAATCACCCTTTTGATTATGAATCCATCCATCCTGATTTAAGGTTACATTGCTTAATGATTGGCTGAGCGATTTAAAGTGAATTTCAGCTTAAGATACCTCCGAAATATAGCTTTTTCATTGGAAAACATTTCAGAAAGGTAGACAATAAAGGAAAAAAGAAAGATAGTTGGAATTGAAAAATTAAACAGAGGGCCCATTTAACCCAACACTCGAAATGCGTGCTTTCAAGTATACTTCCGCACAAAACAATGCGTTCTTACCTTTGTTTCCATAAAAATTAGGTTTCATGAGCTTCAAGAAAGGCATTGGATTTTTGGTATTGTTTATGGTCGCCTGTAGTTTGTTTGTCGATTACAACAAACATTTCGAAATCATAAAGAACATTGAAATTTTTACCAATGTCTATAAAGAAATAAACGCCCATTATGTTGATGAAACGGATCCGGCGAAATTGATGAAGTCTGGGATTGATGCTATGCTGCACCAATTGGATCCATTTACCAATTACATCAGTGAAGTTCAGATTGAAAACTATCGATTGGTCTATGAAGGAAAATACAATGGGATGGGTGTACGTGCTAAGAGGATTGGCGATTATGTAACCATCACGGAAGTTTATAAAGACTTTCCAGCCGACAAAGCTGGAATCCGGGTGGGAGATCAGGTGATTTCGGTAAATGGCTTAGACGGCAAAGGAAAAGAGAGCGAAGATCTGTTTCAAATTATGCGAGGCATGCCCAAGAGCGAAGTTGACCTAAAAATTGCTCGGCCGGGAGAAAATAAACCTATCGCTGTTACTCTGGTAAGGGATGAAGTCAATATACCCAATGTACCCTATTCATCGATGATCGACTCTGCCACCGGTTATATCCAATTGAGCACCTTTACCGAAAATGCAGGAAGAAACGTCCGTGATGCTCTGAAGAAACTGAAAAAGGATCATCCTTCCATGAAAGGAGTTATTTTGGATTTAAGGGACAACGGTGGTGGTCTGCTATCTGAAGCTGTAGAAGTTTGCAACGTATTTTTACCTCAAAATCAATTGATTGCAACAACTCGTAGCAAATTAAAGGAGAAGGACCAAGCCTATCACACGTTGGGAGTTTCGGAAGATTCGGAACTGCCTTTGGTCACCTTAATTAACGGAAAATCCGCTTCTGCTTCCGAAATTGTGAGTGGCTGTTTGCAGGATTTAGACCGGGGAGTCGTATTAGGTCAAATAAGTTATGGAAAAGGATTGGTTCAAAATACCAAAGAAGTCGGATACAATGCTAAAGTTAAGCTCACCATAGCCAAATACTACATACCCTCAGGTAGGTGTATACAAAGTGTCCAATATGAAAATGGAGAGCCTGTTCACCTTCCAGACTCCTTAAGAGTGCCTTTCAAAACCCGAAATGGGAGAACGGTATATGACGGAGGGGGTGTCCAACCGGATGTTGAAATCCCCAATGCCAACCTTCCTGATCGGGTACAAAAAATTCTTGACCAGGACTACTTATTCAACTATTGTACCCAACTCTTGATAAAAAACGGCTTCCCGCCCGACCCTCTTCTGTTTAAATTCACTGATTATCAGGATTTTAAATCATATTTAAAGCTTCAGGGATTTGATGACCACCATCCGGTAAAACAGAAAATTGCTGAGCTTCAAAACCTCACAGGTTCATCTGAATATGCATCGCTGATGACCTCTTTAGACCAAATGAAAACCCAGGCTTCAGACCTCCATTGGAAATCCTTAGACCAGTACCAAGAGCTTCTTAACCATTTGATCGAAGAAGAAATCGCCTTACGAGTAGGTTACCAAAGTGCAGCAATTCAGAAAAAAATGCAGCATGATCCGGTGGTCAGGCAGGCTATGCAAGTATTAGCCGATCCGGTACGTTACAAGAAACTTTTGGCAAAAGGCTGATATGAAACCTTGGTTAATCCATCTGGAGACCTCTGGTCACAGTTGTAGTGTTGCCTTGTCTGAAGCAGATGATTTGGTAGAATTTGTTTGGGATGATTCCGGTGACCACAATGCTGTTTTGGCACTATGCATTAAAAATATTTTAATGCGTAATAATATAAATATTAAAGATTTATCTGCGATTTCTGTTAATATTGGCCCGGGATCCTATACGGCTTTACGCATCGGTGTGGTCATGGCGAAAACGCTGTCTCATATCAACAATATCCCATTACTGGCCATCATGGGGCTGGATTCCCTTGCTTTCATGAGCAGGCTTCACTTTCCAGACGCATCACACCATCTTCCAATGATCGATGCACGAAGAAATGATGTTTATGTTGCCGAATATGATCAACTTGGCCAACGCCAAAAGGAAGTCGAATTTGTTCAATTGGATCAAAGATGGATCAAGACTTGGTCAGGAATGGAATACCAATTGGCTATTTCGGGAAGCGGTTCAGAAAAATGGGAACGGATATTTCCAGAAGTTAAGGTTCAGATACTCGACAACCCATTGGATGCCAGGATGTTAATCCCAATTGCATGGGAAAAGTACCAAAATGCTGAATTCTCAGATGCTGAATCTTTGTTGCCGTTTTACCTTAAAGATCCCAACATTACGGTGGCCAAAAAAAAGTTGTAATTCCTTGAACTTTAATGCCTAGGAAACCTGTTATATATATAATACAGTTTAATATAACACGCACATCCTGATATTTTTTCGTTTCTGCACAATACTGGCACAGTTTATGCTACTTTCTTCGAGTATTGCGAAACAACTAAAAACTGTGACATGAGGAATAAAAAGAACGAAACGATTACTCTCAAAAAAGGACCGAAAGAAGTTCAATTAGATTATTCTGATCTGAGAAGAGCTGTATTGGTACTTCGTGCTGTCAACCACAAGCTTCGCCAGCGGGTGATTGATTTACTCGAAGAAAACGATACAATGACCGTCACAGATATCTATATTAAACTTCGTTTGGAACAGTCAGTAGCTTCACAGCACCTGGCCATCCTGAGAAGAGCGGGAGTTGTCGCAACAGAAAGGCAGGGAAAATTCATTTATTATTCTCTGGACCGCGAGCGTCTAAACCAAATTTCAAAGCTGGTTGAAGACCTGGCGGGTTAAAGCCAAACGCCATACATCTGATCAGGCAATACACACACTGCATATATATTATTGATTTTCTAGGATTTAATAAATAAAAAAAATATTTAATATTTATTTGCAATTTTAAAAAATCTTCTCATCTTTGTTCCGTTAAGGTCAACTACGAAATCAAAATAAGAAACTTTCGATGAAGAAGATTAAAATCACTTTTAATCCGGTTCAGCTCGACTATTCCTGTGAGCTTATGAGGGCCCTGGCCCATCCTTTAAGGCTGAAAATCCTTGAATTCATTGACAAAAATGGTTCGGTAAACGTCAACAAGATCTATTCAAATTTGAAGATCGAACAGAGTGTGACGTCTCAGCATTTAAGTGTATTACGTATAACCGGTGTAATTTCCACTGAAAAAGTTGGGAAATTTGTTTTCTGCACAATCAATTACCCTTGTTTAGAGAAAGCTGAAAAAGCTCTCCATCGCTTTTTTAACAGGGAGTTGGTTTTGGCAAATCCATCTTAGTACTCCTTTTCTCCACCATAAGGTTCTATTATCCATTTAAGGCCATTGGTCTGTTCAGGTATTCCGAGGAATGCGATCGAACAGTTGGTCAACTCTTGGCATAGAACCCATCCGTGGTCTTAATCATAGGGGGACTGCACATTTTTATGGGGTAAGCTTGGAATCCTATGAAGCAGTGTTCTCCTGCTGATCATCTTCCTTGGTTAGAGGTTTAGGGGAACGATAAAAGAGCAGAAACAAGCAAATTCCACAGAAAATTGATGAATCCGCCAGGTTGAATACCGGTCGGAAAAACTCAAATTCTTCTCCCCCACACATGGGTAGCCACTCAGGAAATTGCCCACGGAACATCGGAAAATAAAACATGTCCACCACCTTCCCCATTAAAAAAGGGGCATATCCACCACCTTCAGGAAACAGCTGTGCCAGTCCACCATGGTAAGGGGATGCAGAGAAAATCATTCCATAGAATAGTGAATCTATAATGTTACCCAAAGCACCTGCCAGGATCATTGAAAAAGCTATTACTACCTTTAAATTCTCTTTGGCAGTAAACATCCTGTAAAGCAAGAAAAACAGGAAAGAAACCGCCATGATCCTAAAAATACTCAGAAACAATTTGCCGTAATTTCCCCCAAAACTGAGCCCAAAGGCCATACCTTCATTTTCTACAAAATGTATGCGGGCCCAGGATTGACCCAAAAGCAGGAACTCCTCTCCTTGTTCCATATGGGTTTTAATCCAAATTTTTAAACTTTGATCCAACAATAGCAACAGGACGATGGTAATGCCTGAAACCAGATAATATTGTTTCATTTTCATGATCGTGCAAAGTTAGTCGTACAGTCGATATCAACTGAACGTAAATAAATTTGTTCAATTTCCGTAACCCTATTTGGGTCTATGAATTGAATTCTCCCATACCTTTTACCTTATGCAGTGGGTGATTTCTTTTGGTACCGACCCTTTTTTCATGGCCACCTAGCCTATAAGGGCCCTTCTGAATTTTGTTAGGTAAAGTGCCGATTTCATGACGACGGACAAATCCGCTTCGCAATTTAGGGATGCGAGTCGCCCAAGAGGTATTTATTTTCAGGTTGAAAATGTCTATAAAATTGTAAGGGTTGACTTTTAAGAGCAGCTTGCAGATGATCATTGTCCAATAAATCAAAGCGTTATAGCTCAGGACAAGTTGAGAGGATGACTGCAGAAAAAGGAATTCTACAAAAGGGATATCACATAGAAAATTTCATCCAAGAAACGGGTACAAATCACCTGGCCAATGGCAGATAAGCCACGCTGTTTCAGATTAAATTGAAGCTTCTAACCATATGGATATCTTCACCGTTCAAATTTTAATTGAGTAAATACACAACTAACAATTTAATGCAGTGCTGGATATTTTTTTGTAACAAGACCTGCCCACACCCACTCCGACTCTCATTATTTAGGCTTCCATTTGAAGTCAGTAGCATCATTTGATCACTGGTTTCCCACATCGTTCAATTGCTGTGTACTCCTGGTGGAGGGTTCTGGACTTTGCTTGAAACTTGCACCCTGGGCCAATGTTCATCGATAGAGCTCGTTAAATTATGTCGGAGAGGGAATCTGTTTATAGTCCAATTCAAGGTCGCAAGGGTTATTTATGGCTGCAAAATCCTTCTTGAATTCCTTGGTTACCCATGGACCTCTTTTCGTGCATACCCATCAGAAAACTCAGATGGCCATGAATGAATGCTGCACAGTCAGTTTGGTTAGTTTGATATTATTGGTAACTAACATTTGTTAGTATCTCCAACCTACAGATCCGTTCAACAATTACAAATATCAAGAGCTATCATTAAGCGAAAGAAATTCAAACGCTAATCTTATTAAGTACACTTAGTTGATTGGCACATTGATCTAGGCCCATTTGAAATTCTCGCATGATCCTTTATTTAAAAGATTGGGTTTATTGCTTTGACGTTAGAGGATCACCTTTCATGATTCAATTCCAAATTTGTGGCCGAGCGTATTGGATGACCTTGTTAAGTCTCCGGACGAACTATCAATGGAACTCGTTAAAAGTAATTTCTTTAAATAACAATTTTTCCTGTCTTTAAGACTTCTGATTTATGGGAGAGAACAAATACATACACACCGGATAATGAATAAGGAGCTTCTAATTCTTCACCAGTTTTCAGATGGCTACGATGCAGTACCTGTCGTCCAAGCCCATCAAATAATTTCAATTCCAGATTTTCCGAAAGATTTGAAGTACCTTCCAGGTAGAACGTTCCCTTTGCACTCAGGTATCTCAGTTGTATGCCAGAAGAATATTCAAAAGAATGATTTCCCACCAGCAAGACACCATCCTTAATTTTATAATCAACGCAAACATCAGGAATATCGTAACCAACGAGTTCATTGTTACGGGTGAACACGATTTCTCTTATCATGGTGGTACAGCTAGGCTTTTCTGAGGGCATCAAACAAATAAAATGATCACTTGGAATAATTTCATGGTACTCCAAAGTCAGAAAAGGGATATCTTTTTCCAATAGGATATCTTTTGAATCACTTGCTGTCCATAAAATTCTGACATTTCGCGGACAAATTTCATTGTAGAGTTTTCGATTGACTTTACTCAAAACATTGGAAGTTAAAGTATCGAATTCCACTTGATCAGAGTTGTGCCGAATGCCGAATTGTAAAGCGATCACTTTGTAATCCTCTTTTGGAACTACGTCACAATAAATTTTCTGATTTTCAAAACGCAACTTAAACTCCATTCTAAATTCTGGATTTTGAGCAAATAGGCTATTGCACAGGAAGAAAACAACGAAAGCAGTCAGGTTTTTCAAAGGAAATTCTTTTTAGTATTTACTTCAAAAATAAACATTTTCCATAAAGAATCAAAATTGAGTCTAATGATTAGCCCAATTCATGCAAAAGCATTCGGGCTGAGTGCTGCCGAAATGAACAAAGCACTTTCAAGGAATTATTAGATTCAGTTTGCCTAACCCAATAGATGCTTGATTTATTTGTCAGGGATAATCCTGACAAGCCCATATTTTATAAGGGCTTGATCGGCTATGAGGACAATCCATGCATCTTTAATGCTTGGATTGAGATTAAGTTTTATTGGCCATCCGGGAACATTCATTTTTTAATTAACTTTAAGCTTCTATGAACAGTTTATGGCTCTAAGAAAAAGTTTGCTATTTGCTTTGGTTGCATTGATTGTATTGGAATGTGCAGGCCAGGAGCTAAGATCATCTTATTTGGTGCCGGCCATCCGTCCTGCCAGTTGTTGTTGCGGCCAATTCACCGAAATATTCTTCCCGAATCTGGATTTTGAAAGCGGGCCTTTACCTTCACCGGGTACATTTTTTACTTATTCCGTTGGGGCAAATTTTGGCGGATGGACAGTGACGCAGGCTACTATTGATCATTGTGATGCCGGTGTAGGTAACCTGGGCGCCGGTAACCCCAATGGCGGTAGTTTTTTTGTGGATCTCCACGGCTCTCCCGGTCTTGGGGCTATTTCTTATAATTTATTTGGTTTAACTACGGGCAATCAATACCGGATTGAATTTTGGACCGCACAAAATGGATCGGGGTACTCATCCACCGGCTATTTGAAAGTCGGAGGGGGATCGTGGCTCAATGTAAATTGGGTAGTATCTGTGTCAGGCGCTGTTGCCTGGCGAAAGGAAATGTACGAGTTTACCGCTCAGGCCGCTTCAACGACGATGGAATTCAGCAGCACCGGACCTATGGTTTTTGCGGGGACTTTGGTGGATGACATTAAAATTTTTGAATGTCCTGGAGATATGGAGAAGCCTGAAGTTTTGAATGTACCAGAAAATCTTATGGTAGAGTGTGAATCACAAGTACCAAAACCCACTTCCTTGATCACCACGGACAATTGCGATCCAAACCCAAAGATCACACTAAAAGAAACTAAGGAAACGGTCGATCCTTGTACCAAAAAAATAACCAGAGAATGGTCTGTTAAAGATGTTTGTGATAATGAGACCGTGATTACACAATTCATAGACATTAAGGACGAAAGTCCTCCGCAAATTACCCGTCAACCTGCTGGTAATACCGCATTTTGTCATCAGGACGTTGAAAAAATTTTCAATGACTGGATAAAGAAAAATGGAAATGCATTGGCCTCAGATGCCTGCGGTACAGTGAATTGGCGGGTCAGCTATGATAAACCACCTGAAAAAAAATGCGATAGTCTTGTGGTTGAATTTATTGCTACAGACCCTTGCGGTAACGAATCATTTGCATATGCTACGTTTACTGTAAAGGATACAACTAAACTTCGATTTATCGAGAAAGCAAAAAATTACGATGTTGGGAATAGCCCAAATCCGAGGGATTCTTTGAGGATTTGGTTAATGAACCAGGGATATGCGCAAATCAATTATGGTTGCGATACGGCACAAATCACCAATGATTTCAAAGGTGATTCAACGCGAAATCCTCTTCCCGTTTGGTTCTTTGCGAAAGATGCCTGTGGTCATATCGATAGTTGCCTTGCTACGTTTTCCTACCAGGGTGCTAACACCTGTTGTTGTGGTCAGCCCACGGAATTATTTTTCTCCAACCTGGATTTTGAAGCACCGCCAATTGCTCCGCCCGGAGGCTGGATAGATTATAATGCCGGAGATACTTATGCAGGCTGGAACATCACTACAGGAAGCATCAGTATACATGATCCCGGACATCTGAACCTGGGTGCGGGTAATCCCAACGGTGCTACTCAACACCTCGATTTGCATGGTTCAAGTCAAGGTTCTGCGGCGTATACTTTAACCGGACTAACGGCCGGTAGTCGTTACACCATTAGTTTTTGGTATGCCATCCATAGTTTTGGCGCAAATGTTAGCGCATCACTTCGGGTCAATGGAGGAAGCTTACTCAATGTCAGTTGGAATGCTTCAAATCCTGGCAATGTTAATTGGCTTCAGGCCATGCACGAATTCATTGCCGATGGACCTGTAGCTACCATGGAATTTATCGGAACCGGTGCTACACCATGTTGCGGAATGCTCATTGATGATATTCAGATTTTTGAATGTCCGAATGATAACGAAAAACCTGAGATATTGACCCCTTTGGATGATCTGACATTAGAATGTTTAAAGGATGTTCCTAAACCACCTGTACCCCTGACCATTTCTGACAACTGTGATCTAAATCCAAAAGTCAGTTTCAAAGAAAGTTTTGTTCAAATCAACCCTTGTACTCGTCAGATCACACGAACCTGGGAAGTCAAAGACGCTTGTGGCAATATTACCACGGCCGACCAATTGATTGAAGTAAAAGACGAAAGTGCTCCTGTTTTTCTAAAAAATCCGGAAGACAAAAAGGTATATTGCAACGAAGATGTCCAAAAAGAGTTCAACCTGTGGGTGAACAAAAATGCCAATGCCAGTTCGATGGACAACTGTGGTGCAGTGAGTTGGCGAACCAGCATTGAGCGCAGCCCGAAAAATCATTGCGATACTGTCCTAGTAGAATTTTTTGCCATTGATCATTGTGGGAATGAAGATTCGCGTTTTGCAAATTTCATTGTACTGGACACTTCTTCTCCTAAGTTTCTCATTAAGCCGCAGAACAAACAACTGCGTTGTGTAATAAATCCAAAAGATTCCTTGCGTGCTTGGCTAGACTCATTTGCCTATTCACGCATTTCTTCTGATTGCGATACGGTCATCAAAACTCATCATTTTGATGGAGACTCTACTGGAAACCAAATTGCCGTAAGCTTTTATATCAAAGATCGGTGTGGAAATATCGACTCAGCCAATGCACTCTTTACCTACCGGACCGCCTCTGACACATTCAGATTCGCCACAAAATCTTGTACCATTCCAAGGGATTTCAACGATACGTTGTATTTCAGCATAATGGGATGCGACAGTGTTGTCATTGTCCAAAATATACGCCTACAGCCAGACACCACGAGAATTCAAACATACACTTGTGATTCAGCAAGTGTCGGAACAGATACTCTTACACTAACGAATGTTAGTGGAT
>WBZV01000161.1_pt1 | contig 26763 bp, 20 predicted proteins | sample 5204221 | NCBI WGS metagenome assembly WBZV01 (sample SAMN12344360, study PRJNA552823) | activated sludge metagenome | biome: Activated sludge suspended growth; feature: Nitrification reactor; material: Wastewater; isolation source: activated sludge from nitrification reactor of wastewater...
GATCATCAATTCGGTTTATGATTACCGGAACCTGATGCATCGGAACCATATTGCGCGTGGCCGTCACAACCACTGACTCCAGGCCTAATACATCTTCTTCCAAGGAAAAGTCCTGGATTAAGGTTTCGCCTTCCTTCAGTGTTACTTTTACTTGTGCCGAGCGGTAGCCTAAATAACTCGCTAGTATAGTCCAATCCCCAGGGGGCAGATTCTCCATTTTATAATTACCCAACCCATCGGTAATGGTTCCAAAACGGCTGTTGGACAAAGAAATATTGGCGCCAATTAATGGTTCGTCTCGCCATTTGACCATCCCGGTGAGCCCAGCTGTTTGCCCATGTACGAGCTGATGGCAAAGCATTATAGTCAGAAGAAGAAAAAAAATCTGCCTCATTTTTCACGATTATTATTGGATTGTTTATTGACACAATTTTCGCATACGCCCTCAAATAAAAAGGACATTGTCTCTATTTTAAATGGTTTTAATTGTTTAAAGTAGTCTTCAGGCAATTCTGGAAAGCAATGAATAGCGCCACAGCGACTGCATCTAAAATGCGGATGAATAGCAACAGGGGAATGATGAAAAACATAACACGCTTTTCCATTTGCCGAATGAATTTTTGTTAAAAAACCTTGCTCCACAAAGTAATTCAGCGTGCGGTAAATGGTAATGCGGTTAAAAACGTTTAAAAAATAGCATTGAATAGTGCCAAGGTCATTTAAACCAGGATGATCGAAAAAGTACGCAAGTAACTCGATCCGGGCTTTGCTTACCCGGAGCTTATCTTTCAGCAGAATCGTTTTTGCTTTCTCTTGGCACATGCAGGAATCTATTGATTAAACAGGGAGAAAGGATCCTTGAACGTATGCCCTTGTTTAAAAAAGGCGATTTCGGCATCGTTGAGCAAACGCCATCGCAACTCTAATTCAATCTGCTCTTTGTCAAGGCCTTGCCCGAAGATGACCAGCTCGTGTTTGCTGTCTCCTCACTCGGCATTCCAGCGACTTTTTATCCAGGCTTGGTTTGCTACAAATCAGCCGTGACGGATACGTTCGCCATAAGGCATACTACACCGCTAAACACTTGCTTTCCCGGCACGCAATGAGCCCCGCCTGGTTCCAATTGATAGCGTCATTGGGGCGCGAAACCAACCCATATCCTTTGGTTTCGGGGGTGTGCTCGCCATGCGATTCCTTTATCCATCCGACGGATTGGCTGGTTTTGTCGTAATCAAAAAGGCCGGCATTCAAGATTTCGGTAAAAGCATCAACTCGTCCGTTGGGCTTTCACTGTCGTTAAATCAGGAAAACCATACGACCCATAATTTGACACCCCCCCAAAAAATAACTGACAAAATTTTATTCACTTTTTTCTTGGACATTTAACGCAGTGCGTCCAGTAGTCTGACCTATTCCTCATAGGGTTTGTTGCATTTGAAAAGCGCCTTACCCTGCCTCATATGGAAAGCCCATCAACGCCCCACTATTTGCGCATACTTTTTAAATAATGCCGAATCCGCCTTCACTTCATCCCACTCATCCAACAGTAAGGTCTCATTTATTTGCAGCGCAGCCTTTTGAATGACGTTGCGGAAACCCAGGTCGGCGTCAAAGTCCGTTTCAGCGATCGCATTGACCCGGTTCTGGAAAGCGATAACGGGATTTAAAAGATAGGCAGACCGAATAAAGGCATTTCGGGCTTCCTGTTGGGAATTAATTTCTTCGCTTACCTTCTTCATCAGCAAGGTGTAAACCATCCGGTAGGCGCTGTTGCGGGCGTCCTGGTTGCTTACCGAGTCCTGGCGAGCCCAGTAGGTTTTCTTAAGGTCCGGATAACGGTCGAAGACTTCGGCCTGTATTTCTGAAAAATCCTTTTCAAATAGCGCTTCTCCCTCTTCCCGCTGCGCATCGATGAATTCAAGAAGGTAGCTCGCCGGATACCGCAGCGCGGTTACCTGTTGCAGGGTGGCGGGAAGAACAACTGCCAACAACAACCAAAGTCCGATCATCTTCAATGCCTGGTCGGTTTGCCCCTTGCCGTAATAGGCGATCAATCCGAACAACAGCAGCCATAGCAGGAGGTAGGCCAACAAATAAGCGGCCAAAAGCGCCAGCGAAGCAAAATGACTGAAAAAATAACCGCCCCCTAAAGCAGGCGCCGCGATCAGCGCCCCCAGGAGCGCCCCCAGAAAACCGCCGATGGCGAGCAGCCTGCCGGTAATCCACCGAATTCGATTAGGTTGCTGAACGCCCAACAGGTTCGAAAAGCCCAGATCACGCTCCAGGCCGTTGACACTGTAGGTCAGAATGATCAGCAGAAGGGGCATCAGGAAGAGCCATACAAAACTGAAATCGAGCGCCCCGATCGCCATTCGTTCCGGATTGGATAATTCAGCGGTCAGGTCTCCGTCAAAAGGAGTGGACCACGTGCTGATGCGTTTGTAAAACCCGAACTGTTCAGCCTGCCCAATGGAGTAGGTCATCAGCGGACTGGGGCGATGATAGGCATAGTGGGTGGCGTACCACATTGCCCAGAAGGGCTCCCCAACGTTTACCCAGGGGCGGTCCTCGGGGCCGGCTTTACCGGTTTGCAGCCAGTCGAGCGCCTCGCGGCGGGGTTCTTCGGCGGCGGCTTCTATCTTTTCGATCTCCGTCTGTCGTTCCAGGAACAGTGCATGACCGTTCCAAAGGCCGTAAATCGCCGTAAGAACAAAGAGAACCAGCGCGGCGACCTTGTAGGGGCTGCGCCGAAAGTGCAGCCATTCGTAATGAAAGAGATGAGAGATAATCATTGTGGTTCGTTTATTTTTGCAGCCCCTCGGTAGAGGACGAGGGTGCTTAACAAAATCCAGGTCATTAGCGCGGCCAGATCCGGAATGTAATGCGAAAAGAGTCCAGCCAGAGGTGTCCCCTTGTATTTAAAATCGGCGATCGAATTGAAGAACGCCTGATCCGCTTCCCAGCTCCAGTCGCCCGTCTTGCTACCCCCAAAGGCGTGTTTATCATTCAGGGCTTTGATTAAGTTGCGCCGGTAGGATTCTGCGGCTTGTTGAAAGTGCGCATGGTGGAGATGGTCCGTTCCGCAGGCGCCCATGCTTAGGCTTTGCAGTGCGGCAAAGGGATTGACAAAACCGCTCAGTTGGTACGTCTGCTTCTGCTGTTGCAGGGTTTGGAACAGCGCGCCGAAGTGCTTGTCCCACACCTGGTTGCCGTATTCTTCATCGGCTTGCATAACGATGCCGTCAAAATTGATGGGCAGGGCCGCTACACTGTCCACTCCGTAAGCCGTCAATACGCTGTCGCGCAGCTTTTTTTCCCGTTCGTCGGAAGGGTTGTGGCCGTCGATGCCCTGGCTGCGATCTTCCTGCATAGCTGTTTTGAAGTCCTGCCGGGAAGGCAAAGGGTGGGCGCTTTCAGCTAAGGTTCCCCCGATTTTGGGTAAAAAAAACACCCAAAGGGCCCAAAGGGCCAGCATGGAGGTAAGAGCGGCGGCGCCGTTTTTCAGCCTGGCGGAAAGCCACACCGTCAACGCACAGATTATCCAGTAAAAAGCAGCATAGACCAGAAAAAGGATGCTGCTTCTGACGAGCAAATCCTCCGGTTGATTGCCGGTGAAAAACAGCCATTGCGTCCCCAGGGTAAGTAACAGCAATGCCGTCCCGATCAGCCAGTAGGCAAATAGTTTGCCCAGTAGCAAATTCCGGGCCGACAGACCCTGTAGGGCCAGTAAAGAGAAGCGCCCTTGTTCTCGTTCGCCGCTTACAGAGGAAAACGCGAGAAAAATCAGCACAAGAGGGATGAGGATCTGCAAGAGCAACGCAGGTTTTAGTGGCCCGAAGCGGGAAAGCATCAGCGTTTGGGAGCCGGGGCTGTAAGTCATTTCATTCTGCACGTGCCCTTCCAGCCGCAGTACGTTGCCTACGGAGCTGTTGATTCCTTCATCCAGGGCAGTCAGCGCATTGACCGGCTTGAATGCATACGAGCCGAAATGCGCCACATTGTGGGGGTTGGAGGGACCCATGTTTTCCCACTGTTTCCGAATGTGCCGCTGTGCTTCAAGTTGTCGGTTTTGCTGCATTTGTGCGTCCTGTAGACCCAAAAAAGCAGAAACTCCGAGCGGAACGACGATAAAAAGAAGCACATAGCCCCTCCGGGCGAGGCTATGCCATTCGTTGAATAGTACCTGTTTCATAGCGTGTTTCAGTTTTTCATGAATTGCAGATAGATCTTTTCCAGATCATTGGCGGAAACATCCTTGGCATCGAGTTCCTGAAGCAGCCGGCCGTGGTGCAGAATACCTATGCGGTGAACCGTTTCGCGCACCCGGAACAAATCATGAGACGCCATTAGTATGGCGGCGCCTTCTGCCGCAAGCGACTGAAGCGAGGCTGACAACTCATTACTTGCCTCGGGGTCCAAACCGCTGGCCGGTTCGTCCAGTAATAATACTCGGGCTTTTTTCGCGTACGCAATGGCGATACCTACCTTCTGCCGCATCCCCTTGGAATACGTTTCCAGCTTTTTGCGGTGAGCATCCGGCGCCAGGCCGCACTTGTCGAGCATGTCCGATAGTTCCCTCTCCGAATACCGGAACTTTCCCAGTTTACAGAAATAATCTAGGTTTTCCAGGCCGCTCAAATAGGGGTACAGACTGACATTTTCCGGGATGTAAGCCACCGTTTTTCGCAATTCTGAAACCTGCCGAACAGGATCAAAACCGTTAACCGCCACCGTTCCCCGGTCAGGCTTTAGAAAACCAAGCAGCAGATTGATGGTCGTGGTCTTCCCTGCGCCGTTCGGACCGAGCAAGGCGTATATCTCCCCCTCGCTTATGTGCAGGCTCAGGTTATCCAACGCCACGCCGGTCTTATAGGATTTTCCAACTTCTTGTAAACGGATCATAGCATTTTTGTTTACGAGTTTGTTCGATCCCAATATTAGGACTTTTTTTGATAAAGATGCAACTTTGTTGCAAAAAATCCTTTGCTCGGATACGCCAATTCCAAACTGCCGTTGACCAGGGTTTGGGAATTCCAAATACATAATTTCCCATGTCATCGGTAATGGTACCAAAACGGCTGTTTAACAAGGTGATATTCACTCCGGTTAAAGCTTCCGTTTGTCCTTGACCGTTCCCTTTATCCTGGCGGTTTGCCATGTATCATGGGTTGAAAAGGGATCAAAATCAAAAGAATAAAAAAAGCCGCTTCATTTTAAACAGGTTGATTCTTAGCGCAATCTTCGCATGTTCCCTCCAATAGAAAGGGCATTTTGCCTATTTTAAATGGTTTCAATTGGTTCAGATAGTCTTCCTGTAATGCGGGAAGGCAAAGAATAGCGTCACAGCGTCTCTGCATTTTAAGTGGGGATGCACAGTTCATACGGAAAAGGATGAAAAACAAAATATGCTTTTCCGTTTGTGGAATGAATTTTGGTTAAAAGGCCATTCTCGACGAAAAAATCCAGCGTGCGGTAAATAATAACGCGGTTAATAATCCGGGGAAAATACGGTTGAATAGTGCCTAGATCGTTCTTGACTGGGTGATGGAGAAAAAAGGCATGCAATTCAACACGGGCTTTGTTTATCCGTAAGGTTTCTTCCTGCAGAATCGTTTTTGCTTTCTCTTGGCACATGCAGGAATCTATTGATTAAACAAGGGGAAAGGATCCTTGAACGTATGCCCTTGTTTATATAAGGCGATTTCGGCATCGTTGAGCAAACATAGATGAAGTTCCAATTCAATTTGTTGTTTATCAAGATCTTGCCCAATGAGGACCAATTCATTTTTGCGGTCGCCCCATTCTGCGTCCCACCGGCTTTCAATGTGCGGTTGATGGTCTACAAAAGCCTGATAACGAATGCGCTCCCCGTAAGGCATACTACACCACCACACGCCCGCTTTTTCTGCGCGGAGCGATCCGCCAGCCTGGCTCCAATTGATGGCGTCATTCGGGCGTGAAGCCAGCCAGAATAAACCTTTGCTTCGAAAGATATTGGCGTCCCAATGGGTATTGATATAGTTCCAAAAACGCTCCGGATGAAACGGGCGTTTGGCGCGAAACACAAAAGAGGAAATGCCGTATTCCTCGGTCTCTGGTATGTGCTCGCCGTATAATTCCTGAATCCATCCGGCGGATTGACTGGTTTTTTCGAAATCAAAAAGACCGGTATGAAGGATTTCGGTCAGTGGCGCCTGGCCGTACGTCGTTTTAATGATTTTTGCATCTGCATTGAATTTGCGAATGATCGCTTCCAATTCCTCCACGCGCTCCTGTGGCACGAGGTCGGTTTTGTTGATGAGGATGACGTTTGCAAACTCCAACTGATCCGTGAGCAAGTTGACAATGGTGCGCCGATCATTCCCGTCATCATTCAAATGGCGGTCGTAAACCGTCTCTGCCGAACCAAAATCTTTACTAAAATTTAAAGCATCCACCACAGTTACCAGGGTATCAAGACGGCTCACATCGGAAAGATTGACCTTTAATTCCTCGCTGTCGAAATAAAAACTCTGCGCTACCGGAAGCGGCTCGGAAATGCCCGTGCTCTCAATAAGCAGATAGTCAAAACGGCCTTCCTGAGCCAGCTTGGCTACTTCTTCAATCAGATCCTCTCGCAGGGTGCAGCAAATACAGCCGTTACTCATCTCTATCAGTTTCTCCTCAGTGCGTGATAGCGTATTTCCTTCTTCCACGAGGCGCGCGTCCACATTGATTTCGCTCATGTCATTCACAATGACGGCAACTTTCATACCTTCCTTGTTGTGTAAAACATGATTGAGTAAGGTGGTTTTCCCCGCGCCTAAGAAGCCGCTCAGGACCGTGACAGGTAATTTTTTCATAAAGTTGCTTTGGATTCTTTTGTTATTCGTGGTGTTTCAAAGGAGCGGTTTTTGACTCCAGCCCAATTTGTATCTCAGGTATTACTGCTTTTGCCATACCATTTGCAACAGGTCTTCCCGATTTGGCGGAGTCTTTTTTTGCATATCCAGGCTGCGCAAACCCAGGAAGATCCCCAGTACCCAGATTAAGACCACTATCCTGCCGGTCAATAACCGCCAACGGGATGCTGTTTGCCGCGTTTGGGTGCGATGCGCTAACTGCCAGTTGTGGAAATGCGCATAAGCAACAAATCCCCCTCCAACTGCCATGAGCAAATGGGCATGGGAAACAGAAAGTTTTTGAGCGGCTATTAATCCCAGGAAGCCCATCCCGCTTATCCATAATGGACGCAAATTTCGATGCTTCCTGAAATAGCTCTGCAGTAAAGACCAACTGGCAATGACCGCACTCATACCGATAAAAATCCAATCGGTGATTGGGTTCATCAGCCAATGGGCGCCAGCAAATATCCCGAGCGCAAGTACCAACGGCATCAGTATACAATGTAGGGTACACAGTAGCGAAGCGCCAAATCCCGCAATGTCCCAATGCCAGCTAAAAAATTTTGCCATTCTGAAGGAATGCTAAAACAAATATTAAATGCAGCGTTATTGCAAAAGTAGAGGAATTTTTTAATATTTGCAACGATGTTGCATAAATGTAGTAAAAACAGTTTTATCAAGATGAGAAACCGACTCTTGCCATTTTTTATATTGATAGGATTACCGGTAGCTGCTTGGTCCCAAGCCAATCTCACCTGGAAACATCTCGCAGATGTCACTCTTGAACAGCGCTATATAAAAGGGTATAGCCAGAAATTCCTGGTTCCGATATTTGGAGAAACGCCTAAATCCTATGAGGGCAAAGAAGTGCGCATTTCGGGTTATGTGATCCCTTTAGATGATACAGTATATGCGCTTTCAAGGAATCCGTATGCGGCCTGCTTTTTTTGCGGCGCCGCCGGACCCGAAACGATTGTGGAGTTACAGCTAGTATCTGGGGGGACTAAGCGTTATAAAATGGACCAATGGATGACTTTCAAAGGCATTTTACGATTGAATGATTCGGACGTTAGCCACTTTAACTATATTTTGGAAAAGGCTGTCCCTGTAAATTAAAAGCCGTTCAACTGCCTTTTAATTCTCCACAAAATACATATCCACTTCCCCTTTGTTTTTGACCTGGATCTTGCCCCGGTGTACGCACTGGAATTCCTGCTGGACGAGCTTGTAGGTTTCGGCGGAGATGTTGATGCGGCCGGGCTCGGAGCCGGATTCCATGCGGGCGGCCACGTTGACGGTGTCGCCCCAGACGTCGTAGGCGAACTTTTTATCGCCCACCACGCCGGCTACCAGCGGACCCGTGTGCACGCCCACGCGGGCTTCAAAGAAAGGCAGGTTTTGCTTGCGGCGTTCCCGCTGATAGTCTTCCAGGAAGCGCAACATTTCGATGGCGGCGGCGATCACCCGGCGGGGATGGTCGGGGTCGGGGTCGGGAAGGCCGCCTACGACCATGTAGGCGTCGCCGATGGTCTTAATCTTTTCAAGGCGGTATTTGCCTATGATCTGGTCGAACGCACGGAAACAATGGTCGAGTTCTTTGACCAGGGCATCCGGAGTGAGTTTTTCAGCAATAGCCGTAAAGTTTTTGAAGTCGGAAAACATGACCGTCGCCTGGTCGAATTGCCTGGCCTGAGCGCGGCCCATCAGCTTGAGTTCTTCTGCAATGGCAGCCGGAAGGATGTTTAAAAGCAGGTTTTCCGCGCGTTCGCGTTCTTGCTCGATGATCTGGTTTTTCTCCTTCAGGATTATACTTTGGGTTTGGATATTGCGATAACGGAGGTATAAGCCAACAGAAAGCAGGAATACCAAGGCGGTAATGGCCAGGAACAGGTTTCGTTGGGAACTTTGAAGCTTGAGTTCCGATTGTTTTTGCTGGAGGATGATGACGTTATTGGCCAACTGCATCGAATCCAGCTCTTTTTCAAAAGTCAGGGAATCGACCAGGCGCTTTTGGTATTCCAGATTCAACTGGGCTTTGGCCTGGGCTTCGTTCATGCTTTCAATAGCCTTTTGCTGGAGGTTAATGGTTTGGGTCAGCGCAAGGCGTTCCCGGTTGATCGAATCGCGTTCCTGTTTCTGGGCGCTGAGTTGTTTACTCAACTCGTCCAGTTTTCCCCTTATGCTGGTGGCCTCGCCTGGGCTGGTGAGCACGGGCGGCGGCGGCGGAAGGGGTTTGACGGATACCTCCGGACTACTACCCGAGCTTTCGGCGAGGATTTCCTTGTACCGGGCAATTTCCTTTGGTTTGCCCCTTTCAATTGCCAGCGCGGAAAGGACTTCCAGGTTCAGTTGCTGCAGGGCAGTATTGTTTTTTAACCCAGCCAGACGCAGGCTTTTTTCCAGCGACTGAATGGCCTGCGCCTTGACGCGGCCTTCCATATTGGCCTGGGCCCTTCCTTTCCGGAATAGCGCTTCGGCCGGGTAGTTCAGGTTTTGAAGCGTGGTGGCGAGGGATTCTGCCTTCTGCGCTGCGGAAAGGGACTTTTGGAAGTCTCCGCTACTGAAATAGGCGTCGGATAACGCGATCAGGGTTTTGAATTGCTCCAGTCCGGACGTTTCCTGCACAGCTTGTTCCAGGGCAGGAATATCTTGCGCAAACAGGGCGGTTCCCAGGGAACCAAAAAGGAGAAGACAAAGCAAACCAATTCTCATAGGGGGCGATTTTTGGGAAAATTACGGGCGTTCTGTTTCTTCTGGTAAAGATAAGGCCTTTTCCTTCGCTTTCACAACAAGCAAACGATTTGCCCTCAGGAACTTGGGCCATTTTGACTTTTATCATTGAAAATCTGGACAAAGTTGCGCATGATTAAGAAATGCGCGGAATATTTATAAAAACCACCATCTTGGCTCTGCTGCTGCTGGCGCCGTCTCGGCTGGGGCGCAACCCGTGGCATTCCCTCCCAGCGCCCGTGGCAGACCTGCAGGCGGCAGGCGCCGCAGCGGATACTTTTGCGTTCCGGCTGATTGTCCCGGATGTGGTTCCCATTCGGAAATTCTTTCCGTGGATGGACTCACTCGTCCTGGCATACGACTCCCTGGTACCTTACCCTCTCTCAGAACACTTGATCATTCGGGCAAACCCCTGGATCATCGACAGCCTGGCCGAAACGGACTACTACCGGCAAAAGGAAAAAGGCCGCTTTATTTACGACCAGGCCGGGTTGCCAGCCTTGCAGAAAGGAGATACCCTGGGCATCCCGGGAGCAGAAATGGCCCTGCAGATCATGGCCCGGATAGCCAATACCGTCCTCGACGTCAATATTCCGGAATATACTCTTCGCATCATGGAGGGCACCGATACGCTGTATACCTTTCCCGTTCGCGTTGGCCGCAACGAGCGCAAATACCTCGAAATGGCAGGCCGGGTAGTTGACCTGCGCACCGCGGTAGGGGAGGGGAGTATTGTGCGTATCGAACGCTACCCCGCCTGGATCAACCCCAGCGATTGTAAGCCTTATGAGGTCACCCGCCGCGACGACGGCCTGCTCACGGCGTGCCCCCAAATCCCATGGCTGGAGCCGGAAATCAACGGCCAGCGCCTGGGCCACCTCATCCATCCAACCACCAACCCGCGCACGGTCGGCCGGGCGTATTCCAACGGTTGCGTCGGTATGCGCGAAGCGGACGCCTGGTATGTCTACTACCATGCCCCTCTTGGCACGCGCGTAGTCTTCCGCTACGATCTTTTGACGGTTGGACCTGATGGGGATACGGTTCGGTTGCGGAATGTGTATCGGCGTTAGGTGGTTAGGTGGTGGTTAGGTGGTTAAGTGGTTAAGTGGTTGTGTGGCTAGGTAGTTGAGTCTCCAGACCGCTGGTTCAAGTCTTCAAAGCATTGCTCGACTACAGACCTGAACGAGCGGGGTCTAAAGTATAATGTTCAATGTTCAAGGTTCAACGATCTTTACCCCTTGAACTTTGAACCCTTGAACTTTGAACCCTTACATCTAAACGCCTAAACGTCTAACCGTCTCCCAAATCCCTTTCAGTATCTCTAAGGCGTTTGGATTATCGCCATGCACGCAGAGGCTTTGGGCTTTGATAGGGAGCCAGGCGCCGGTGTTGGAGTAGACGCCTTTTTGGATGGCGATGGCGTGGGCTTGCCTGGCTGCGGTTTCGGGGTCGTGGATGACCGAGCCGGAGACCGATCGGGGCAGGAGTTTGCCGTTGTCGCCGTAGCGGCGGTCGGCGAATGCTTCGGGGATGAAGAGGATGTTGGTTTTCCTGGCTTCCGCTTCCATGATGCTGCCGGCGAGGCCCATCAGGGCAAGGCCTGCGCCGAAATCCCGGACGGTTTCGGCGACGATCCGGGCTTCGCGTTCGTCTTCGGCGGCGGTGTTGTACAACGCGCCGTGGGGTTTGACGTAGGCCAGGCGCCCGCCAAGGCTTTCGGTCATGCCTTTCAGAGCGGCAATCTGGTAGCGCAGCGCCGCTTTGAGTTCGTTTTCCTGGAGGCGCATGTAGCGCCGGCCAAACCCCTGTAAGTCGGGGTATCCCGGGTGGGCCCCTATGCGCACCCCATGAGCGAGCGCGCCCTTGATGGTGTTTTCGATATGAAGAGGATCTCCGCCGTGAAAGCCGCAGGCAATGTTGCAGGAGGTGATGAGGGGAAAGAGGGCGGCGTCATTTCCCACGAGAAACGCCCCATAGCTTTCCCCCATGTCGCAGTTGAGGTCGATGGGAAGGGATTTATTGTGTGTCATATCTACGTCGGATTGTCCGGAAGCTTTTCTTTCTTTTCAGACAATTATTGCCGAAATTTAAGGTTTTGTACTTAGTTTGCAAAGAGCGGAAAAGCCAGGAATTAGCTCCCCCTCCTTCGGAGTTAACCTTGTAGGGGGTTAGGTGTTAAAAAACGCAGATGGAGTTAAGATAAATTGCATAAAGTCTTGGCGCTTGGGACTGGCCTCCCCCTAACCCCCTCCGAAGGAGGGGGAACAGGAAAAACCCCTGCATTTTGGAAGAATGTATAAAAATCGTATCGTTTAATTAATCAACAGATTCTACAAAAACCCTTGCCCACACGGTTCCCCCTCTTTTGGAGGGGGCTAGGGGGAGGCCAAATAGCAACGACCTAAAGGGAGACCGGCTCCCGATTTAAAAGCATTGCTTCGTCGCTATACCCCCTATTCGATTAGCTTCAGAGGCTGAAGGTCCTGACCGAAGCGACCGGGGGTTAGGGGCACGCATCAACGCTGCCTGATTGACAAGTGGTTAGTTGATAAGACGTTTTGTATTTAAACCCGTGCAAAGGAAATAACCATGATCCGAGCTATCGTTTTATTCCTTCTGTTTGCTCCTCTCTGGGCCACCAGCCAAAACGCCAGGGACAGCAGGCAGCTGCTCCAGGAGTTGGATTTTGCTCAACTTCCGGCTTCATTCTTTTTACAAACGCATAATCTGGAACCCCGAACCCGGCAGCCTCTGGATCCCTCCGTTCCGGTAGAGCTGACCCTTCGCCCGGGCAAGCTGGAATTCGATCATGCTACGCCGTTTATCGCGTTCTCCGCTGCCTGGGAGGAAGAACGGCCGGATGCGGAGAATACCCGCCTTTGGATTTCGTTTTCCCCCGATGAAACGAACTGGTCTGAATGGCAAGCTATTGAGCCTGATCCGCATGCGGTGGAGATCCGCCATAGCTTTGCTTCGGAACTGTATTTTCTGGAACCCGGCATCCGGTATTACCGTATCCGGATTCGGGCAAATGAAACGGGAAAAGGGATGGGGATGAAAAAGCTGCTGGTCAACTTTTTTAGCCCTGGCCAGCCATTGACGGAAGAGCGTTCAAGCCCGTTACTCCAAACTGCGCTGGCGCCCGATACCTGCGCGCTTCCGGTGGTAGTGACCCGGGCCCAATGGAACTGCCCGCAGACGGTCACTTCCCACGCGAAAACGACGGTCACCCACCTGATCGTACACCATGCCGCCGGTCCCAATACCTCCAGCGATTGGGCAGCCACCGTGCTGTCGATTTGGAATTACCATGTAAACACCAACGGCTGGGCGGATGTGGGATACAATTGGCTGATCGCCCCCAACGGACAACTTTTCGAAGGCCGGGGAGGCGGAGATAACATTGTAGGGGCTCACTTTTGCGGCAAAAACAGCGGCACCATGGGAATTTGTATGCTGGGCACTTACACCAGCGTCCAGATCACCGAGGCGGCGAGAAAGACCCTTACGGACGTGCTGGCGTGGAAAGCCTCCAAGCTGGGCCTTGACCCCCTGGGGAAAAGCTATCATTCCACTTCGGCGCTTACCCTCGACCACATTTCCGGCCACCGCGACGGCTGTTCCACCGAATGCCCGGGAACCCAATTATATAGTATTCTCCCTGAAATCCGCACTTCGGTGAAGGACAGGATCAGTTCCTGCAACCTCATTACCTCCCTTCCGGAAATACCCGGACTGGATTACCTGGAGATTGCGCCAAACCCTGCGGGCGCAGGAGAAGCCGCTATCCGCCTATCGCTGCGCTTTCCATCAGAAGTTGGGTACAGGATATTCTCCCCGGAGGGCAGGCTGGTCGCGGAATCCGCTCCGTCGACCCTCCAGGGAGAAGCCCGGCTTCTGTTGTCCGGGTTGGGCGGTGTTGCGCCCGGGGTATATCAGGTACAGGTTTGGATTGACAACCAACTGGTGGTGCGAAAGTTGGCCTTATTTTAGCCAAAAGCTCTTTCGTCCTTTCCAGTGTGCGGGCACGAGGCGGCGCCCAATGCTGTCTGGAACCTTTTTACCTCTGTTGTGCGTAGACTTCCGTCTACGCCTCCGTTCAATCTTCAGATTGCTTGCATAGACTCCGGCCATTAGGCGCATTGCTTCATTGTCTGAACTATGATTTACATGATGAAACGATGGCCATGATGTAGCCCGGATTTCCTGTTTGCCGTCCCGCAATGAGCGGGATCAGATTTCGTGCAGAACTATCCGCCGGTCTCCAGACGCTACGGTCTGGACTTTCAGCCTGGCCGGCGTGAACTGGTTCCAGACAGCTGTGGGCGGGAGCCTCGCGTCAGGTTGGCACGAAGCAGGAGTCTCGCGCTCGTTGGAACGAAACAAAGGGGTTCGGCATGCCGAACCCCTTTGTTTCGTTAGTTCGTATCCTTGTTGAAATGGTAGACATACTGGTCGCAACAGGGATCGCTAAGGATCAGGTGCGATCGATCCGCTTCCACTTTTTTATCGGGGTCTTCAAATGGGAGCATGAAGGAAGAGACCGGGTTGGGATTGAACTCGATCCAGTCCTCCTGATCTTTTTTATACAGGGCGCAGGTGCCATTGGTAAGCACCGAATCTCCTTTTAACAAGCGGTATTCGCTGGCATTGACAAAATACAGTGTATTGAATCCGGGATCGTATCCCTGCCCGGAAAAGCCTCCGGAAACGCTTTCCAGGACCCATTTTCCGCTAAGGGTGTCGGTGAGGGAGTCGTCCTCCTCCTTGTCGCAGGCAGAGAAAGCGATCATTGAAACAGCCAGCGTTAAGCACAGCAGCCATCGGTTTTTAAACATCGTCGGGTAATTTAATGGTGAAAAATAAGACCGGCAGTCCGGCTGCCGATGTTTGGTTAGACGGCGTTTTTTTGAAAAACGTTGGCGTTTGGAAGCCTTATATTTAGGGCTGATCTTTTTTAACCAGCTTAGTTTCCTCGGTCAGGCGTTTTTTACGGGCTTTCTTCTGTTCGTTGTTGCTTTCGTAAATGCAGTAGTTTTCGTAATACACCGGATCTTTCTCTGCCCAGATATCTTTTCCTATATCGCAAAGGACGACCAGTTCCTGGTAGAGTTTATTGCCTTGTTCGGTGCGGCGCTCGACGGCGATGTCGCGGTCGGCGACTTTATCCTGCTGGATATTCAGGGCGGTTTCGAACTCCTGGGCGGCGTCGGAGATGCGTTTCAGGATATTTTCATTCACTCCGACGTCGGCAAGAAAGTCCATTTGCTGGCGGGCGACGCGCACCACGCGGCGGCCACAGAAGAGGAGTTGGGGGTCGGTCATATCGCCGAGTTTGGCGGTACCGAATTTCCGGTAACGGCCGGTCCGGTTGTTGAACTTCATAGCAACGCGGGTCATCAGGCTGCGGATGGCCGTTTTCAGTTTTTCTGCCGCCGCGTCTTTTTTCTCTGTCACGATCATTTGATCGCCCACCATTTCGTCGTCGTCGGGTAGGGCATGAAACTGGTCGCACAAAGCTTTGATGGCTTTGAGCCGGTCCATACCGTATCCGTAGTGCTCGAATAGCTTGATGTCGCGGTAGGCGTATTTGATGCGTTCCAGTGCCTGGACGTAGAGGTCGGCGTCCGGAAAATTATATTGGCGGTTGCTGGGTTGCTTTTTCATAACGGCTTGATATGCTGTTTTATACAAAATTAAGCCGCTTTTTTTAAAACAACAAGTTTATTGTTTAAAAATCCTTTTTAGGTAATCAAATAAAATTTTACCTTTCTAACACTTTCTTTTTATTTAAAGGTAGTGATTAAAAGATAACACCCACTTTTAGCGAGGCTTCCGGGTTCAGGAGGGGTAGGGTATAGGTCTTCAGTCCGACCGGGACGTTTTGATCGCCTCCGATCCGCAGGCTAAGTCCGGCCCAGGGAGAGGGATCTTTTATCCCAAGACCTCGGGCCGGCAGGATGGCGATCCATTAAATCCCCATTTCCGCCATTTTCGGCGTTTTTGCCGCTTCGGGCGCTTCCTCCGCGTCTTCCGCGTTTCCGGCTTTTCCCTTTGGCCAGATATGGAATCCGCCCGAACCGTAGTCCATGTGCCAGGTTCCCCAGATGCCGTTTTCGTCGGCGTGCCCGCGGTAATGGACGTCATGGGTGGGATAGGATTTAAGCATCTCGCATTGAAGGCCCGCTTTGTCGTAGGTACCGCGCCAGGTAAACGTATTGATATCGTCGCTGCCGCCGCCTGAAATGATCCCATCGCCGAAATGAAACCAAATCTGCATCCGGTACTGGCGGGAGCTGAAGGGATAAAGGTAAAATCCTTCCCACTCGCCGCTGGGGAAAAATGGGTGGGTTTCTGCCATAGAAAAAAGAGTTGTTAGAGAAAGAACCCATTCTGGCAGTGGGGAGTTCCATCAAAAGGCAGTGGTTATAGCTTCCCTTCAGGAACCCGCCCCTCCTGGATTGACTTAATTTGACCGGGCAAAAACGGAGGGTCGAGAAGCATAGCTGTTTCCTGATAACAACGGAACAAATCGGCGATATAATGGAGCCGATCGCTCAGGTTTGCCCAATCAAGGGCGCCGGAACCCTTCAAGCTATTGGGCGTTGTATCCACAACGGACAAAAGAGCTAATAATTCGGGGTCCTGGAGGTTGCGGAGGGATTCGGGAAAAGAAGCCGTAAGGTCTGTTCCCAATAATAAATACTTGCCTTCAGCCAGACCAATGGCCATTAGCTTTTGAGTGAGAAAGGTGCGCAGTTTAAGCCGGACGCTTTCCAGCGAGCGGTCAATTTTTTTTATAAAAGGTATAGAAATACCGGCTTTTCGAAGCATTGCTGCTGCTGCCAGAATCCATTTCCAGGTGTTGGGGTGTCGTTCCTGAAGTACTTTTTTCACAAAAAGCTCAGGTTCAGGTATGGCGGCATTGAGCGCCTCGGTTATTTCCGGTTGTAAGCGGGTTTGCTCATGAAACCCTATACAGATATTGGAATACAGGATGCGTTCAGCTTTCTTTTTGGGGTCTGTTTCCCAGAATGCTTCATAATAACTGGAAAATGCCTGCCGGAGATGTTGTTGCCCCTCAGGAGGAGCCCCTGGGAGGAGGCTGTCCACAAATCGCCCGCATTTCGCAGGATCCTTTTCGGTGTCCTCCAGAAACGTCTCTATAAACCGGGAAAATTCCAGGCCGATCTCTTCAAAGACCTTTTTGTTGCCTCTGGCGACGGCATCGGAAGCATGTTCCAGGATACTCCCAGGATTAATCATCCTCCAGATAACCCCTATGAGATCTTCATTTGAGGAACGACCTTCTCCGGCCAAACCTCGGGCATTTTCTGCGGGCGGCCCAAACAGGTGTTCCAACCCCCGTTGCATATCCTCTTTCCGGATGGACTGCCCAGCCTGCTTGGAAGCCCAGGCAGCAAAGGTGCACCAGTTTGCGCTTTGTCCAAGGCGTTTGGTCATTAAGGCGGACAATTCATAATAGCAGTGCGTAATCTGCAGGTTGCGCAAAACTGGGTTGTTTTCTGCCGAAATGGCTTTGACTTGTTCAGGAGCAGGGAAATTGGTCATCAGGACTCGATATGCGTTTACCAATAAATCTCTCCAACCAGATACGTCTTCGCTTCTCCGGAAATTTTCACCCGGTCTCCCGCCAATGCGCACTCCAAGTAGCCGGTCCGGGCCCCCCCCTGTACGGCCGTCAGGGAGTTCCGGCCCAGGATATTGGCCCAGTAAGGCGTAAGCAGCGTATGCGCCGAGCCGGTGACGGGGTCTTCGTCGATGCCATAGGTGGGGAAGAAGCACCGGGAAGCAATGTCGGTATCGGTTCCGTTGGTTGTGACGATCAGCCCCCGGGTGTCTAATTGCCGCATCAGCGCAAAGTCGGGCTGTAACGCATCCAGCGCGGTTTTGGACTCGATCCGCACCAGGATATCGTCCAGCCCCTGACACATATCCAGCGGCTTGACGCCAAGAATGAGCTCAATAAGACCTGGATCCGCATCTGTTGCCTCTGGAAAATCCGCCGGGAAATCCAGCACCAGCAGGCTGCCTTCCTTGCGAACCTTCAGCTCCCCAGCTAAAGCCAGGAATCGTATTTCGGTTCCTTGATATCCAAGGTGCTCAAACAGCACATACGCCGATGCCAGGGTCGCATGCCCGCATAGCCGCACCTCCTTGGCCGGGGTAAACCACCGCAGATGATAATGATCCCCTTTATCCACAAAATAAGCCGTTTCAGAAAGGTTGTTCTCCGCAGCTATTTGCTGCAAGACGCTGTCCGGCAGCCATTCCGCTAAAGGGACCACCGCCGCCGGATTTCCCTGGAAAACCGCTTTGGCAAAGGCATCGATTTGGTAAAGGGTCATTTTGAGGATGTAGAGGATGTAGAGGATGTAGAGGATGTAGAGGATGTAGAGGATGTAACTCCCGCCTACATCCTCTACATCTTCTACATCTTAATCAAGTATTTATTTTTCTTCCCGTTTTCGACCAGCAGGTACCGGTTGTGGAGGAGTTCGGAGGGGGATATGGCGGCTTCGGAGGAAGCTATTTTTTCTTTATTGACGCTAATGGCGTTGTTTTGGATAGCTCTGCGGGCTTCTCCTTTGGAGGAAGCAATGGCCGTATGCTCGGCCAGCAGATCGAGGATTTGGATGCCATTGGCGAGGGCCTCGGCCGGGATAGTATACGATGGGATCTCTTGAGCGACGGTGGCCAATTCTTCTTCGCTGAGTTGCAGGAGTTCGTCCCTGCCGGCATGGCGCCCGAAGAGCAGGTTGGTGACATTAAGTACTGAGCGGTAGGCATCCGTCCCATGAATGCGGACGGTCAGTTCTTCGGCCAACAGGCGTTTGAGTTCCTGGGGGTTGCCGGCATGTTCCCGTTCCATGGCTTCGACTTCTTCCCTGGATTTAAGGGTAAAGTAGCGAATGAGTTTGGGCAGGTCCTCGTCGTTGGCGTTGATCCAGAACTGGTAGAACTTATAGGGGGTGGTCAGCGCCGGATCGAGCCAGATATTCCCTTCGGTAGATTTGCCGAACTTGCTTCCGTCGGCTTTGGTCAGCAGCGGGTTGGTCAGTGCGTACGCTTTTTCCTGGAGGTTCCGGCGAATAAATTCCGTTCCGGAGGTGATATTTCCCCACTGGTCGGAGCCACCCATCTGCAGGATGCAATTGTGTTGGCTATACAGGCATTGAAAGTCGTAGGCTTGCAGCAACTGGTAGCTGAACTCGGTATACGAAATGCCCGTTTCAAGGCGCTTCTGAACGGATTCCTTGCTCATCATGTAGTTGACGGTCAAGGTTTTGCCTACTGTGCGTAAAAATTCCAGCACCGGCATGTCCTTATAAAAGTCGTAATTATTGACCAGAATGGCCGGATTGCCTTCCCGTTCGAAGTCCAGCAACCGGTACATTTGCTTTTTCTGATGCTCCAGGTTGGCGTCCAGTTCGTCGTACGACTTGAGTTCGCGCTCCTTGTCCTTACCGGAGGGGTCTCCGATGCGGCCGGTAGCGCCGCCCATAAGGACGATTGGCTGGTGGCCGGAGAGCTGAAACAATTTCAGGAGCATGATCGGGACGTAGTTGCCGATGGTCAGGGAAGGGGCGGTAGGGTCAAAGCCAATGTAACCGGTCACTTTACCTTTGGCAAGGGCCTCGTCCAACCCGGGGCTCATATCCTGCAACAAGCCCCTCCATTCCAGTTCTTTTAAAAAATCCATTTCCGATGGCTTTAATTGAAGCGCAAATTTAATTTTTTTATGGGCAAAACCGATACTTGCCGGCCTTAAGTGACAACGCGTCTTTTTTCCGTCCAAACCCATATAGGCAGGTGATATGCTGTTATGGGGTCTGGTCTGCGCAAAGAGGCATTCGGCAAAAAAAATAGGGTAAACGGCCAGAATGATGACGGGGTAGCGGGCTTTCTTAGAGGAAGCGGCGGATTCGATCGAGATTTCGTGTTTCGCATCAAATAATTTCTTACTTTTGAAGCTGAATATCGGCGTATCTATCGTGCCACCTCGTAAGGAGCCCAGTAATGATCGGTCTCTCAGGGTTGCCCTGAAAACAAGTTAAATCAATAAGCCAAAAAGGATAACCGGGGTGTTTCGGAATATCCAAGCGAGCTGATTTACATTACTGCAAAATCCTATGCAACATATGCGTTTCGTTTACTCAACGCGAAGAAGCTATGCTTCAGCGTTCGTTTTTGGAAAAAGGGCTTTGAACACGACAGGGGCAGGGAGGGCTATTCTTGGCCTTTGGATCGCTTTTTCTCTCTTTTCCTTCCGGGGCGCCGGCCAGGGTTCCAATAACGAATGTACTTCCGCAACCTTTCTTCCCAATATTGTCAACTGGTGTTCCAATCCGGGCGCTTATTCTACAAGCGGGGCTACCTTGTCGTCCGATCCCAGAGCCGGCTGTTTTCCAGGCAGCGGGAATGGACCGGATGTTTGGTTCTCCTTCATCGCCCAGGCAACAGACCTTCAGATTAGCGTCAAAGGCGCTGCTGGAAACGCTCCGGGAGGAACCCTGAAGTATCCTCAACTAGCTGTTTATTCCGGCGCATGTGGAGCGCTTACATTGGTACAGTGCATATCAGATGGGTTTGGTACCAATTATGTAGAAACCCAGGCAGGCGGCCTTGAACCGGGCAAGCAATACTTTATCCGGGTAGGCGCCCGCGGCGGGTACAGCGGGACATTTCAACTTTGCCTGAATAACTTCAACTTGCCGCCCAACCCGAGGGCAGATTGTCCTACCTCGACGGTGCTCTGCAGTAAACTCCCGATTACGGTGGATTTCGTTGGCGGAGAAGGCATCGACCCTCACGAAATCGACGGCCTTTGCGGGCGCAGCGGCTGTAACCCGACAGAGGAACAAACCATCTGGTTTAAATGGACCTGCAGCGCTTCTGGTTCTTTGACGTTTGATATTACGCCCCTTAACCCTTCCGACGATATCGATTTTGTTTTGTTCGAACTTCCCGGCGGATTGGATGACTGCCCGAATAAAGTCCCTATCCGGTGTATGTCATCCGGAGAAAACGTAGGGCAGCCAATCAGCGTTTGGGCGCCTTGCACCGGCGCCACCGGATTGCGGAGCAACGAGGTGGATGAAATTGAGTACTGCGGTTGTTCGACCGGCGATAACAATTATCTTGCGCCGGTAACTATGGTCGCAGGGAAAAGCTATGCGTTGGTGGTAATCAATTACTCCCGTTCAGGCCGCGGGTTTGCGCTTAATTTTGGCGGAACCGGCGCTTTTTCCGGATCGTCCTCAGGAGTGGATCCCAGCCTGGCGCTGCTGGGTTCCAAGTGGGTAGACAAACCCTTTTTCCCTGCCTCTCCATTAAGCGATACCTCGGTTACCTTAACCTACCGGCTCATCAACACATCCAATGCTGCCTTTTCGATCAACCGTATCACTGATTCCCTTCCCACCCTGTTCAGCTACCAGGGGTTGGCTCCTGCGAGCGAGGTGACGAACGCAAAATCTACTTCCGTTCCTGCTATTGGGTCAACAGGCGACCTGAACTGGTTAGGTGGGGTGAACGCCCCTGTAGCGCCTTTTAAAGAATATTATATCGGTCCGGGCGATTCGCTGGATCTGGTTTATAGCGCCCGCATTCCAGCCGGCGTCCCGGAAGGAATATACAGCGGTGAGGCCCAAGCTTTCGTGGGCGGATGTCCTACCGGACTGTCCAGCGCCTCCATTGCTATTGGGGTGCTATGCCCTTCCATCAATGGGAAGATCACCGGATCCAGTGGAATTTGCGTTGGAGGAGGCAATACTTCGCTGACGGTTGACGGGTTGTCGAATATGCGTTTGTCGGGTTTCGGCGGCCAGGATTTCGGCGTGCGGTTTGTTTATTTTAATGTGCCAAACCCAGCAAATCCCTATGCTCCAAACGGGATCTTGGGGAATGCGGTATTAAATGCAGCCGGAACCCAGGCGGTGCTGAACAATCCCAATTATCCCCAGACGCCCGGCATTTATTATGTGTTTGCCATCCTGAATCCCACGCCCTCCGAAACGGCTTGCAGGCCGTTTGTGGGCCCTTTTGAAATCCGGGTACAGAATGAACCCCTGGTTAGCCTGAGCGGCGGCACGTCTATTTGCCCCGGCGGAACGGCAACACTGAATGCTCTGGTTGAAGGGGGCGTAGGGAACTGCGGGCTTCAATGGCAGTATCTGAATACGGCAACGAACCAATGGACGCCCATTGCAGGGGTTTCAGGCCCCACCTTTATGGTTGCCCCTCAGCAAACTACCCAGTACCGCGTTGTATTGAACTGCGAAGGGTCTGGCTGCCCCCAGGCAATCTCTAATATTCAGATGGTGACGGTTACCCCAGACCCCTCGATCTCGCTCAGCGGACCCAGTTCCGTTTGCGCCGGGGGTAAAGCGGTGATTTCTGCAAGCATTCAGGGGGGAGCGGGGTCGTGTTCCATTTTGTGGCAGCTTAGCAGCAACGGAACGTCGTGGGTAAATATAGCCAATACGCTTTCCACTTCAATTTCCGTAACCCCCAGCGCCACCTATCAGTACCGGGCCCAATACGTTTGCTCTTCTTCCGGCTGCGTTGGAACGTCGAATGTGTTGACGATTTCCGTTGTTCAAACGCCTGAGGTGACGCTCAGCGGAGGAGGAACAACGATTTGCAGCGGAGGGGTGGTTACGCTGGCCGGATCCGTTTCCGGCGGAGCAGGTAACTGCAGTCTGATCTGGCAGCGTAGCGTCAACAGCGGGCAGTCATGGAGTACTATGACCGGCCTGACAGGCGCCTCTATCCAGGTAACGCCAACAACCAATACGCAATACCGGGTGATATATTCCTGTGAAGCGGGCAGTTGTGCGGCGGATACCTCCAACGTCCAAACCGTTACTGTGGTGGCGGATCCCAGTATCCAACTTACCGGCGGGAAGACCATTTGCTCCGGGGGAAGCGTCCAACTGACGGCCAACGTCGTCCGGGGAGTAGGTACCTGCCTGGTCAAATGGGAATTCTTAAATACGAATACCAACGCTTGGGAGGAACTTCAAGGCGTTTCTGGGTCCCGGTTGTCCGTGCTCCCCTCCAAAACCACCCAGTACAGAGCAAAATACGAATGTACCGGATCCGGCTGCGATCTGGTATATTCAAATACCCAGACGGTTACTGTTATTCCCGATCCGGGGATTTCGGTTACCGGGCCTTCTTCCTTGTGCCTGGGAGGGAGCGGGCAATTGACAGCAACTGTCACCGGAGGGCTGGGCAATTGTACGATCCAATGGCAGTACCTCGCAGGCGCTAACTGGGAAAACCTGGGCGGAAAAACAGGCCCCACCTTGTCTATCAGTAATCTGGACGCGACAACTCAATTCCGGGCAGTGGTTACTTGCGACGGAGAGAGCTGCAATGAAGGCGCTTCCGCTCCGTTTACGGTTACGCTTAACAACGAACGTGCCGTTACTATTAGCGGCCCTACCCGCATCTGTGCCGGCGGGTCAGTTACCCTTACCGCTTCCGGCGCTTCGGCCGGATGCGCCCTCCAGTGGTATTTTTACGATCTGAGCCGGCTTTCATGGACTTTGATCAATGGCGCTACCGGAACCACCCTGCAGGTAAGCCCGGAGAAATCTACCGATTATATGGTAGCATATGATTGCCCCAGCGGTACATGCAAAAACGGAACCTCCAACGTGCTCAGGCTGGTTGTTTCGCAGGTTCCTGCCGTTACATTAAGCGGTCCTTCTTCTGTTTGCTCGGGAGAAACCGCCAGGCTGACAACCCAGATCACCAACGGGGATAATGGATGTACGTTCTCCTGGCAATTCAGTGCCGATGGCGTTACCTGGTCTGTTGTGCCGAATGCCGCTTCCGGAACGCTTGACGTGACCGCCGGAGCGCCGGTCCGCTACCGGGTAATTTACGGCTGCCCGGGTAATTGTGGCGATACGTCAAACGTCTTTTTGCTCAACGTTCTTCCGGGCGCCTCCATACAGATCTCCGGGGGCGCGTCCATTTGCACAGGGGGGTCTGCAACGCTTTTTGCCAACACCAGCGGCGGCGCCGGCGTCTGCAGCATCCAGTGGCAATCCAGCCCAAACAATCAAACCTGGACAAATATCCCCAACGCTCAAAGTAATTCCCTGACGGTTAGCCCAACGGCTACTACCTATTACCGGGCTTTGTATACCTGTACCGGCGCTACCTGCAACTCCGGACCATCCAATGTAGAAACCGTGCAAGTGTTCCCTGACCCCATCGTCAGCGTTTCGGGCGAAGGGGTAATTTGCGCCGGCGGCTCTATGACGCTTCAAGCAATTGTTTCCGGCGGAACGGGGACCTGTACGCTCCAGTGGCAATCCAGCACCAACGGCTCCACATGGACCAATATCCCCAACGCCAATGATGCTTCCTTTGTGGCAACTCCCGCGCAAACGACCCAGTACCGGGCAACATACTCGTGTACAGGCGGCGGATGCAATAACGCAACGTCTAATGTTTTGACCATTTCCGTATCGCCTGATCCGGCGATTAACGTGTCGGGCCCCTCGAGCCTTTGCCTGGGCGCCCAGGGCGTATTGACCTGCGTTCCATCCGGGGGTATCGGAACTTGCACCATTGTGTGGAAATCAAGCCCAAATGGCGTCAACTGGCAGGTGATCCAGGGCCAGAACGGACTAAACCTGCCGATTGCGCCAACAACTACCACCTACTATCAGGCTTCTTTGTCCTGTACCGGATTAGATTGCGGTACGGCCGTTTCCCAAGCATTCAAAGTAACGGTCTCAGTGGGAGCGGAAGGCAAGGACCACAGCAAGAGCATCGCTTCCTGCGTGCCGGTGAATTACGACCTGCAGGACAATGTGAACGCTTTTGGCAATGGAGTTGCCAGTTCTTTCTCTTGGGTGGCAATGGCCAATAATACCCAACTGACGGGCGAGTCGACCACGCCTAAAACGGGGAAAATGATCAACGACGTTCTCACCAACATATCTTCATCTCCCCAACAGGTAGTATATAAAGTTACGGCAGGTACGGATAACAATTGCCCCGGCGCTATTTTCTATATTACCGTCACCGTTCAACCCAAAGTTTCCATTTCCTGCCTGGCATGTATCAGCCAGCTCAACGTTTCTTTGGACAGTTCCTGCAGGGTGGCTATTACCCCGGATATGGTGCTTCGGATAGGCGGCGAATGCCCGGATCTTGCTACGGTCTATTCGGCTCTGGAGGTCGTGGTGGATGACGGCAATGCAGATCATTACCTGGATCGTTGCGGCAGTTTCCGTTATATCGTCCGGCTCAAGCCAGGGTATGAAAATTGCTACAGCTTTCAACCTTGTGAAGGAATCATTGTTGGGCAGGACTTTTTCGGTCCAAAGATCGCCAAACGCACGGGGCGGTGCGGAAGGGAAATCGCCTCCAACCAAGCCTGGACGGATACGCTGCTGTGTACCGACCCGCTGATGGTCTACAACAACCAGTCCAGTTGGTCTGCCGTCAGTTATCCTTTCTATACGGGGACGGCCACGTTCCTGGATGCATGCAAGGAGGCCTGTGACTGCGGCGTAAGCACCCGGGTTACCGACCAGCTATTTTATTTCGATTGCAGCACCCTGCCTGTAGATAAGATTTGGGCAAAGCTGGTCCGTACCTTTACGGGTACCGATTGCAGGGGGAATACTACGCAAACGGTTCAGACCATTTATTTCCGGCGTCCGGATCTAGATCCGGATTATTACCGGAAACTAGGGATCAGAAATATCGTGCTCGACTCCACCGTTTGCGCTGCCCCTTCCACTGCCGACTTGGTGAAGGCATTCAAAGAAAAATTCTACATTTTCAATCATTCGTATTCCTGCAGCCCGAATGCCCAGAAATACGCCTATTTTCCGGAGGCGGTAAGTTCCGGCGCGGCACAGTTCCTGATGAATTGCAGCTACAGCTTTGATGTGGAAGTCCTTTCTGAATTTACCGTATGTTCCGGAGGGCGGAAAGTAGAGATTGCTGTAAAAGCATTCGACTGGTGCTCAGGAAAGACCATCCCAATGGACACCTTCCTCCTGCAGGCTTCGGACGGTAAGCCGCCGGTAATCGCGACGACCTACAAAACGGTGGTGATCTCTACTGGTCCGGAAAACTGCACGGCTTCCTTCGGAGTGGACCTGGCTGGCCTCGAGCGGTTTTTTGGCATTAAGATTTCAGACAATTGTACGGCCAATCCGGTCGTTTCGGTGGCTATCTGGTATTATGGGCCGGAATATGTGCAGGGTTTTCCAATAGGCCCGGATGCATGGAGGATTGCCAATTATACCCGTACGCTGGTGCGCGGGCTCGACGGGAAAGACTACCTGACCGCAACCGGGGCCCGAACGGGCAAACACAAGCTCGTCATTGAAGCTTTTGACGAATGCCTTAATAAAACAACCAGGGAATTCGAGTTTACCATTGAGGACCAGATTGCTCCTGTGATGAAATGCGGAGACCGGATCAATATTTCCCTGACCGACGGACAAGGCTATCAGGGCGGATACGGCAAAATGACTGCGTCCAATATCAATAAAGGCGTTGCAGACAATTGCGGCCTGAAATGGGTCCGTATCCGGAGACCGTATAATCCCGATTGCCTGAGCCAATTCCTCGCAGCCGGTTATGACAGCAACAACGATGGAAAGATTGATTCGAACGACGGGATCGACGCCAATAGCGACGGCGATATACTGGATTTTGGTGAGAAGTTTTCCATCGATGCGCCCACCGGCAAATTGATGACCCCGCTGATCGATTTCGTAGAATTTTTCTGCTGCGATGCCGGAGATACGATTGGCGTTCAACTTTGGGCAGAGGATCTTTCCGGCAACCGAAATTACTGTACCACCAACGTAGTTGTAGAGGACAAAACCGTGCCTTCCTGGGCTGTGCCTAACCCTGTTTCGGTGCGCTGCGACAATCTGGACTTGATTGATGTGTTCACAAAAACCGGGGCATATCAAAAAGGCAGTCCGGAATATCAAATGATCGTGAATGCGCTTGGCAGTGACCTGCGCATTACCGGCGGAGGGGATTGCGGAACCATCGACCTGAAAATGAACCTGGAAGACCGCCTGGAATGCAATTCCGGTTATGTGGACGTATATTGGACCGTAACCAA
>WBZV01000394.1_pt1 | contig 26584 bp, 19 predicted proteins | sample 5204221 | NCBI WGS metagenome assembly WBZV01 (sample SAMN12344360, study PRJNA552823) | activated sludge metagenome | biome: Activated sludge suspended growth; feature: Nitrification reactor; material: Wastewater; isolation source: activated sludge from nitrification reactor of wastewater...
CCAATCTTTGCCACCGGCATGAAATTTTATTTTCTTTTTTCAATTCTAATAAAAAATTGCTCTGCAATTTTTTATTAGAATTGAAAAAAGAAAATATTTTTTGGCCGCCAAGGGCGAAGACGGTCTTCTTAGACAGGCCCACGGAGTAGCTGGCTGTCACAGCCGGGCCGCCAACCGGGCATAGAACCCGCAGGCATCGATGATCTGGCGCACCTCGCAGCGTTCGTCGCGCATGTGGGCCAGCTTGTACTCCCCAGGGCCAAAACCGATGGTGGGGATGCCCAGGCTTACCGGGGTGACGGCGTTGGTGCTGAAATCCCAGAAGTCAAACGCCTCGGGCGCCTGACCGAAATGGTCTGAATAGGCGGCCACGCAGGCCTGGGTCAGCTCGTGGGAGGGATCGATTTTCCAGGCTGCATGAAACGGCTCGTAGACGATGTCCATGCCCGTCCAGCTTTTCCGGTGCAGGGTTCCGATTTCCCAGGAGGCGTTTTTGCCGGCAATCAGCTGGTCCATTTCCTTGCGGATATCCCCTTCGGTTTCACCGGGAACGGTTCTCCGGTCGAGGTAGATCGCGCACTCGGAGGGTACGGCGTTGAGGGAAGCGCTGATGCTGGAAATTCTGGACAGGACGAGGGTGCCTCTCATCCCGTCAACTACTGATAGGTTGCGGTTGGTTTGTTCTACCCGTTGGATGATCTCCGCCATTTCGTATACGGCGTTGACTCCTTTTTCCGGAGCGGATCCATGGGCGGAAACTCCGTGGGTTTTGAGCAGGATTTGCGCTTTACCCTTGTGTCCCAAGGTGATGACGTTGTTGGAGGGTTCGCAAATGACGACGAAATCTGGCCGGAGGTTGCATTCGCGAAAGAGGTGTTTGAGGTTTTCGCCATCGCAGTCTTCTTCAAACACCGTACAGGAGACGTAGATCGTTTTCCCTTGATCCCATCCCATTTTTCGGGCAGCGGCCCCGGCATATATGGCCGCGGCGGCGGAAGATTTCATATCGACGGAACCCCTTCCCTGGAGCCAGCCCTCTTCGATATTTCCTCCGAAGGGAGGGAACGCCCAATCTTGGGGGTCGTTTACTTCCACCGTGTCCAGGTGGGCGTCGAACAACACGGACACAGGCCCGTTGCCGATGCGGCCCAGAAGGTTGCCCATAGCATCGATGGATACCTCGTCGTAGCCGAGGGCTTTCATTTGCTCTTCCGCAAGCCGGATGGCTTTCTCCTCCTGACCGGAATAGCTAGGGATGCGGACCAGGTTTTGGGCGAATTCAGTAAGACCCGTTATTTCTGCGTTGGAGAGGACAGGAGTAGGCATGGTTTGCGGTTTTTCTTCTGCGTGAAAATAGGGAAGGCGGCTAAAACATCAGCTATCTTTTGCTTTTTGTCCGCGATTCAGGTTGTAGGTGACCATCAGCAGCCCATACCGGCTCAGGGAGCGGATAATTTCCTCCTGCGCGTAATTGGCCTCTGCAGTTTGAATAATGCCCGTGTTGCGTTTCAGGGCGTCTGCCACCAGCAGGCGGATTTCCCAATTCCGTTGGTCCATGTATTTGATCAAAGCAAGGTTTAAAATCGGAATTCCAGGTTGGGGCCCCAGAATACTCGAAGAAAACAAGCTGTATTCAAAAACGCCGTTCATGTGAAGCCCGAAGGGTAGTCCTGTAGTCAGTTCCGCTTCTATGTCCTGGGTCCAGATATTTTGGTTGAGGGCTGTTTGAATCGAGTATCTTACTTGTTGGTATCGGGCTGTTGCGCGCAATGAAAATTCCGAATCTTCTCCGAACCGCCATTCGATTCGCGGGCTGGCGGAAGCACTCCAGCGCTTGGTCCTGTTGAGGACGGTATTTACGGGGTTAGCTCCTTCGGAAAGATTCCATTGGCTAACCCAATTTAACCGCAGGCGCTGTCCCCAAAAGCGAAACCCAAAAGAAACAGCGCCGCCGGCTGTTAGAAAACCGGTTTGTATATTGATTGGCTGGGTAATGCGCCGGTACAGGGTGTCGATGTGAATGGAATTAACAATCTTATTTTTGGCGTAGTCAAAATTAAAGTTGCCATTGAGAAAAGAGTGGTCCTTCTTATTGTAATTGGTATAGTCCATCCGTACGCGATGATGGTATTCCGGTTGTAATTCGGGGTTTCCTGTGTAAAGGCTCAGCGGATCGGTATTGTCCTGCGTTGGTTGCAATTGCTCTACGGAAGGTTCCCGGACAAAAGGATCGTAATTTACCGTCAGGCGTCTTTCTTTGGTAGGGTTCCAGCTCAGGCGCAGCCTGGGTAGTATGTAAGTGTATTGTGTATTAAGGTGGAGGCGGGCAGTTCCAAAAACGCCTTGTAAGAAGGATTTTTGGACCTGAAGGCCGGTTGAAAACAGGAATTTTTTGTAGTAATACCGCCCATTAATGCCGGACTGATGAAAGGAAAAATCGCTTCGGTATTCCGTGCTATACTCTGGCCGGAAAAAGCGTTCCTCCTCGTTTCCCAGGGAATCCACCTGCCTGTTCGCTCCGCTAAGGGCAAGAGAATACCGGTAATTCCATTCCAAAAGCCATCTCTTGGACAAGGGTTCGGTATAGGAGAGCGTCGAGACGTAGTTGTTGCGCCCGTTTTCGCGGTCGTCGCTTTGGTGGATGTGGTCGGTTCGGCTGACGAGGGCGGTGGAAATAGTATAAAACTGTGTTTCCGCATTGGTGACCGTATAGCGCTCCGCCTCGTTGCGGTTGTAAGCCAGATTAAGGGAGATCGTCCGTCCGCTTTTGCGGAACCGGCGCCGCAGCAATAGACTGGAATAAATGCCTAAACCGGAGTTTTCGTTGGCGGTATTGCGCTGTACTGCATTTTGGAGGGCCGTATCGGCAAGCCTGTTTTCTGCTTGGGAAACGCTGCGCCAAAAATTATCGGCATAATTTACATTTGCCTGTAAACGAACGGATGCGAAGGAATCTATCTTGTAATCGAACATGCTGTTCAGCCTATGGTTTTCATTGCCGCTTACTCCGTCGCTTTGGCTGAAGGTAGCGTAGTTACGGTCCGGGAGGAAGTTCTGCCTTCGGGTCGTTTTGTCGGTCAGGGTTTCTTTGTTGTTGTAAAAATAGCTGACATTTAATTCGCTCTTTTTTTCTCTTTGATCGATATAGTTAAACCCACCGGATTGGGCGGATTGAAATCCATTCGAAGCGATCTGGTTAGCCGCGGAATTATTGGAAGGGCCGTTGTTATTGGCAAAAGCAAGGAAATCGTCCTGGGAGAACCCCGTTTTATTAATGTTGTTGGCGGAAGCCAGGAGGGTCAGTTTTTTGGTTTCGGTGAAATAGTTCAAGTTGCCTCTGGCGGTATACCGGCTCTGATCCCCGGCCCCTGCGCTGACCTTCAGGGCTTTTCTCCGGTTGAAGTCGGGTTTGACAACGATGTTGATTGTCATCTCCCGCTCCCCGTTATCGACCCCTGAAAATTCGGCTTGGTCGCTCTGTTTTTCGAACACCTGTATACTTTGGATCGCTTCTGCCGGGAAGCTTTGGAGGGCGAGTTGGGGGTCTTTCCCGAAATAGGGTTTGCCATTGACTAAAATTTGCTTTACGGACTCGCCTTTTGCCCGGATGGTTCCGTCGCGCTCCAATTCCACGCCGGGCATTTTTTTCAGCAATTCTCCGGCCATAGCGTTGGGCTGGGTTTTGTAATCGGAGGCGGAAAATTGAACCGTATCTTCCCGCATCTGAATAGGGTCGCGCTGGGCGACGACGACGGCTTCCTCCAGTTGGGTGCTGAACGGAAGCAGTTGGATCGCGCCAAAATCCAACGTGTCGGTAATTATAGACAGGACAATTTTTTGAACATAGCTTTCGTACCCCAAGAAAGAGACCTGCAACAAGGCAGAATCCTGAACCGCGTTAAAATTCAAAATAAAGGTTCCGTCTTCTTCCGCATAGGCGCTGGCCAAAAGCACGGTATCCTGTATCAGCATCACTGCAGCGAACGGCAGGGCCTTAAGCGCTTCGTCTACGACAATCCCTTTCCCTGTCCTCTGCGCATTCGAATGCAGGTAAGTTAGCAATAACAGGAAAAGCAGCGCTTTTTTCATTTACAGGAGTTCTATTTTCCCTCTTTTTCCTTTGCTTCCAGGTACGCTTTTTTCCATTTGTTATCCGGGTAGAAGTTAAGCGGCAACTGGTATTGTACCCGTACTTTCTTCCCATCCATTGTTCCGGGCGTCCATCCTTTGAGCAGGGAAATCAGGCGCATGGCTTCCTGGTCGATATCTTCCCGGACGCTCTCCACGACCTGCACGGCTGCGACGGCGCCCGTAGTGTCGACTACAAATTGCACCACGACGCGGCCGCCGACCCGGTCTTTGCGGGCGGATTTGGGGTAGTGCATGTTTTCCTCTATTATGCGGGCCATTCTTTTGTCTCCCCCGGGAAACCGGGGCATGGTGTGGAGGATATCGCTAAGGCGCAGCGTGTCGGATGCCGGAGGAACAGGCTGTTGGCCGGTTGCAAACAAAGGGAAAAGCACAAGGCTTAAAAGACGAATGAAGGGCATTGAAGGATTCACAGCGTTGGATTTGGCATTTCTGGTAAAAATAGGGAAAAATACGACGCCAGGAAGCGGGTCCATGTCAAGAAGCTATCTCAACATGTTGGAATGCTGGTTAATCCGCGATTGAGCCGCCCACACCATGGACTGGATTTGAGATAACTCCTAATTACAAAGCCTTAAGTTCTGCAAAATGAAATCTTCTGGCACATCAGCTTTTGCCAGACTATACCCGACAAAACTTATGAGTTTGTACTTAGTCTGGCCGGTCGGCGCCAGTCTGCTGTAACAGCCGGTTCAACTCCTTTTTCATCTTTTTGAGTGTGCGGGTATAATCCGGATTGTCAATTAGGTTATGAAGTTCATAGGGGTCGTTTGCAAGGTCATAAAGTTCATTCGCTCCATCCAGATCAACATAGTGAATATACTTGTAGCGATTGTCCCGGACTGCCTTGTAGCCCATTTTTGATATTCGGGGGAAAACGGTGTCGCTATAATATTCGACAAGAAACGAACGCCGCCAACCAGCGGCTTTTCCTTTAAAAATTGGCGCCCAGGATTTGCCCTGAAGATGGGCGCCCGGAGTTTCGCCAGCCATTTCCAGCAGCGATGACGCCAGGTCGATACTCAATACCATTTCTTCCGGCTTCGTGCCGGCTTGTATTAACGGCGGATACCTGACAAGCATGGGAATGCGAATAGCTTCTTCATAAGCCAGCCTTCGTTCCAGATCAAGACAATGTTCTCCATACCAATAGCCATGATCGCTGGTGAATACCACGATCGTATTATTTAATACTCCTTTATCTTCAAGGGCTTTAAGTATTGTTCCAAGACCTTCATCTACCGCCATCAGCATTTCTGAACGGTCGCGGATGGTTTTCTCTTTGGTTGAAGTTTCCGGGCTCAGGGGCGGAACGCCTTCTATTTTCCGCATCAGGGCCGGCTTGTCGAGCGGGGGAAAATTATAGTTGGGTCTTCGGTTGAAAACGGCAGACCCATACATTCCGGAATGCCTTTCGGCTGGAATAAAATCGCCCTCTCCAATATTTACCACACTACCATCATCGCGTTGCATGGTATTCGGGTGAAGCGCCTTGTGCGCCAGATACAATAGAAACGGCTGACTACCCGCTTCGTCAATAAACCGCAGGGAGTGGTCAATGAGTACGTCCGTTACATATCCCTTTACGGTTTGTTGTTTGCCATTGATATTTAAAGCAGGATCGATCGCTTCCCCTTGTCCTTTGAGCGAGACCCAATAATCAAAACCGGGGCGCTTGGAATCATCATTGCCCATATGCCACTTGCCAATAAAAGCTGTTGCGTAGCCCTTGCTGTGAAGTTGTTTGGGAAAGGTATTAAGTTCGTGACTTTGCTTATTACGCGCGGTGTTGTCGATGATGCCGTTGGTGTGGGGATATTGACCGGTTAGAAAACTAGCGCGGCTGGGCGAACAAAGGGGCGTGGTTGCAAATGCATTGACAAAGGAGGCCCCTTCTTTAGCCATCCGGTCGATGTTCGGCGTTTTTAGAAAATTATGCCCCGCTGCGCCATACTCATCCCATCGCATATCGTCTACCAGGATGACAACCATGTTAGGGCGTTTCCCGTTTTCGGTTCCTTGGGTTAACTCCGGCGCCTTTTGGGCCAAAAGTGGAAAAGAAAACAGGGGTAGCAACGCGCCAAGCAGGAAGATTTCTTTGATTATATGCATTTTACCTCATTGGTTTGCTTAATTGAACTCAGGCTGTATTTTGGCTAATGACAGCCTGCGTAAAAATATAATTTTTTTAAACTCTTTCAGCCCCGCTTTTGGCCATACCTTGTGAGCGGGTCGTAGTTTCTTAAATATCAATTACTTTTTTGACCGTATTCCAATTTCTTGTCGTAATATTCTTTCCGTACAACTTTTCCAGGACGTCCATTCCTTTTGGCGTGTTCGTTGTTGAAAGGTCCAAAACACTCAAGATTATTTTTTCCTTGACGGAAATGATTTGATAGGTTTTGTCATCTGAAACATAAGGTATGGTCAACTCGGCCTTGGGAGCGTCCTTTAAAAAGGATACATAGAGCCTGATGTCTTTATGGACCTCTATTTTCTCAAAAGGATTTTCGGCAACCAGATCGGAAATTTCTTTTCGGGTTCTAATAATCGCAGGTATTGGAAAACCAAAAGAGTTGGAAAGATATTCCTCCATCTTGTTTTCCAGGTCTTGAATATTCGTCTGGTTTGTATCAAACACAAAGTTGCCGGTATTCAACAGCGTTCTCACGTTCAGGCAGCCTATTTCAGTTAATTTGTTGCGCAGTTCCGCCATGGGCACTTTATGGTGACCGCCTACATTAATACCTCTGAGAAAGCCTGTTAATGTTAGCATACGATGCGTTCTGATTTATGGAGATGTTGAGTTTACAACTGTCAACCCCACTATTGCCAATACGATGTTAGCGGTTCGTTGGTTTGTTTTTAGTAATTCCGTCATAGTACATAATACGGGTTATAGGCTCCGTCTGCCAATGCTACGGTTTGGTCAAACAACTTTCTTAATACCGACACATTGTTTTTTAGTGAATCTTTGCTGCAACACAAAATTTTATCAATTTTAGATGTCAAACTTTCAGGTCTAATTTTCGCTTGTTCCAAAATGTTAACTGCTCGTTTGTCTCCCAATGGATAAAGCTCGTTTATAGCAAAAAGAGCCATTACAATACTTTTAGTGGCTCTTGTCAAACAGCCAAGTGTGTTGAATGTGTCATTGTTAACAGCAAATTTTTCAGCTTGCCAGATTGTAAACTCTGCTGACCATAAGGACTGTTGGATTACAGATTTCTTTAGTTTTTTCGGATATTGCTTTACACTTTCTTTTAGTTCCTTAATTATATCGTCAGGGTCATAAAGAGGAAGGCTGCATTGTGTCTCAGATAGAAAGATAATAGACGAAAATCCGTAGGGTGGTTGTTGCTCAAAATTGTTTTCCCAAATACCGTTTTGGGCATTGTCAATTGTTCTGATTATTTGGTCAATGTTTTTGTATAGAAAATCAACTTCACCACTTGCAGTACTTATCCAAGCTCCCCCATTTACCCAAGGTCCCCATTCGTAAAACCCTGTAACAGTCGGCTGTTCTTTGTAAGCATATTTTTTAGCTATACTTCTGATTTTTTCAATGTCAAATGGGTTAGGTTCAAAATAGTAAATGCCGATGTCAAGGTCCGAGCTTTCTGTCGCCATACCAATAGCATATGAACCGCCAAGAACAATAGCCTTCACACCGTCAACCTGTTTCAGTTCGTTAGTAATGTCGTCTAATAACTTTTGCTTATCATCTGTTAATCTCATTTTCTGCAATATGTCTGTTGGATAATGTCAAGTTACAATGACCGCTGAACGGTTTCGGGCTTGGCGAACGTGGTGATTTCGGAGCACTTCACTGTCAACCTGCACAAAAGTTTGATAGGAGCATTCAGCTTCAATTTTCCACGTCACCGCCAATTTCGGCAACACGCTGTTGTAAGCTAACCTTCTGTCCACCGTTATTGTCATGTCGCTGTATGTTTGGGTTTTCGCTGTTTCTGTCCAACTGTTTTCGTGTCGGCTGTGGGTGGTGGGTTTAAAAATTTTTAGAAGGGCAGGAAATTTTAAAAAATAATTTTTCCTGTGTGGGACAGGCACACTCTTACTACAGCTTGGGTTTGTGCGGTTGTCTTGTGCGGCTGTGGTATGTGTGTGACCGCTGCGGTGGCTCATCGTTATGTTAATTGCATTCCGGTAAGTTTAAAATAAAATCGTTTGAATGTTTCACTCTTTTTCAGTTTCTGAAAGTCTGGTATAAGAGCAACCAATTTTTCAGCGTGCATATAGTCAATGTAGTTAAAGCTACCACCTCTGTTTTGTGTGAAATGTCGGTTCAGTTTCTTTTTCGGATTTTGAACTTGGTCTGGTCTGTTCTCGTGACCAATTTTGACTGCCCGTGTTGGTGTCGAAAGAAAACTGGATATAGCTCTACCGTCTGCAATTAACCAAGATTCTAATTCCTGCTCAATGCAAATCAAATGAACTTGTTCTAATGGAACCTTTGCCGCCTTTAATGATTCAAAAATATTATCACGGTCTTCTTTCCTACATGGTTTTTCTCCTTTAATCCTCCAAGCAGGATATAAATCCCAAATGATATAAACTCTATCACAACCATCATCGATAAGCTGTTTAGCAACTGCGCCACAACCACTTACTAATTTGGGTTTAACATCCAAAGTTTTAAATGTTGCATTGGCTTCTGGCATAATTCGCCCTACCAAATTTTGGCAAACTTTTAGGTCTGCTCCTTGCGGACCGCACTCTAAAATGAATCCTAACTTCATAACCTTAGTTTGAGAATCCTTTTTGAGTGTATAATTGCCCCGGCGCAAATTTTTTAGACCATTCCAAGACTTCTTCATCGTCTGCCGGACGTGACAAAGAAACTTTTTCGTCTTTCCGCTCTACAAAAACGATTTGAGAAATATGTAATTGGTCGAGTAGATAAGGCGAATGCGATGTGATTAAAACCTGACCTTTCTTATTGTCTATGTAATTCCTGATTTCTGTTATTACAAGATGAATTGTTCTTGGGTCAAGTCCGTTTTCTAATTCTTCAATTACAATTAGTGGAGAAGGTTCAGGGTGACGGAAAACAGCCAATAAAGCCAATATTTTCAACGTTCCTGTTGAAAGCATCCAACCGGGGAGTTTAAAGTCCTGCTCTGAAAGTTGCAGGTAAACCATTTTTTCCAGTTCCTGGGTAATCTGCGGTTGAAGGTCTTTGGCATAAGGCAATACATATTGAAGCGTTTCCAAAATACTTGTGAAAACGTTCAGATCTTTGTCTCGAATGGATAGTAGATATTCCGCAATATTCCTGCCGTCTTTATGAAGTGTAATTGACCCGGCAGTTTTCTTTTGAGCAAAGGGATCCCCCATCAAGAAGGTGTTCATAGAAAGGAACTGCCACTTATCAATGTAACTTTTTATAGAAGTAATTGAGGAATGCATAGATTTGTCAGGGCTGTATTTTCCTGCGGAAAAGCTTTGCCCAAAATCAAGGGAGAAATTTATAGAGTCTATTTTTCGGACTTCATCAATCTTTTTTTGGGTATTGTTGATTGCGGAGTTACTAACGCCTTTTATCCGTTCTTCAATAAAAAAAAGATTCCCTCTTCCGTCTTTTTCCTGAGCTATACATGTTAGGATTTTCGCTTTACCTACGGATAATGAAAGATCAAAGCCGAATTGCATTGGAGCAAATAAGGTTTTTACACCTGCTACTTCATATTGCTTTTGAGTTTTCTTGCCTTTGTAGTAAATATGCTCAAACTCTCGCCAAGGTCTAACAGCCGCATCTAAGCCTTCAATTACTATGGATTTAAACATTTGAAGGGCTTCTAGCATACTGCTTTTTCCCATGCCATTATACCCAATAAAAGCCGTTAGCGGTGTCAGTTTTACTTTGGCACTTTCGATGGCTTTAAAATTTTTGACTTCAATATTTTTAATCATTGCCGTTGAAATTTAATTCGGTTTTATCAATCCTCTTTCCACATCACGATAAGCGTTTTGGGTGGCTACCTTTTGCGGTTGTGGCACAACGGGGAAAGTGGAAAGTATGTAAGCAAATTCTTCTTCGGTAAGGCCGTAAATGTGAGCAATTATGCCATCTAACTCTGCCCTGAGTTTGTTGCGTTCATATTCGGTGGTGGCGGCTTTTTTCTCACTCCATTTGCTGCCCATCACTTCTTCCCATAACTCTGCAAATTCTTCGGTGGTGCATATTAGTCTTGCAGCACGTTCCACAATGGCACTAAACCATTTGTCTTTGGGTTTAAGACGTGGAACAGGAAGTTGGTATATGTAGAACATATTGATATTGTTCGTAACCATCTGTCTGGCATAAAAATCAACTACAAAACTGTTCAGCAATGCTTGAGCAACAACTAGATTGGAACCCACCAAATCTTGAGATACCAATAGCGAGTTTCCACAAAATACGTTTTTGGGAATCGGACCAACAATAATTGTTCTGCTATTTGTGTTGCCCGCAACAGCCCTAAAGCCTAATCGGTAATTTTGGTAAGGCAATTCTTCTCCATCATCTTCTTTCCTTTTTCCAATAACAGCCTGCCTTCCTGCTTTTTCATCGACCCAATATTTTGCCAAACTTGTGTCGTGTTCAAATTGATTTATCATTTTGCCTTCATATAAAGGCAAAGATTTTGTCGCTTGTTTAGTTTTGAATAAATGGCTGTCACCAGTCATATGGAATTCGCTACCTACTTTAAGGTTCCAATCTTTTTCATTGGTTTCTCCAAGTGGGGGATGTTTTACAAGTTTATCAATGATTGTCTTATCAATCTCACCGTGAAATTCCATTACAGATAAGGCATCTGGTGATAGCTTTGCAATTAGATCAGGTGATAGTTCTATATAATCATCGCCAGCATCAAAAAGATATTCCAAATCTCTCGGATGAATTGCCTCTCTTGGGTCAATTCTAAAAATGGCTTTGAAACTCTTCGTTTTTTTACCTTTTTCAAAGCTGATAAAACAAAATTTAAATGCGTGATGGACATTCTCGAAAATAAATTTTTCATTGGATAGACTAATAAGGTTGGATATTTGAGTTTCTTCAAACAGCATTTTTCTCAACCGCATAGTCCCTAAACCTGTATATATCGCACTTGGGATAACGATACCACAATAGCCTCCATTTCTCAAGAGATTGAAACATTGCTCTGTAAATAATTTATAAAGGTTTATGTCAGAACCTGCCTTCTTGCCATTTACAATTGATGTTTGATTCTTGTATTGAGGTGCACTTCTGTAATATGCACTCAAATGAGGAAATCTGCTTAAATAGTCTGTCCAAGCATCCCTTACTTCTTCGTCTTGCAGTAACTTCTCTTGTTCCTTTTCAAAATCCTTAATATTCATTTTCTTCTTAGAAACTACTTTTGAGTAGTCAAGAAAAAATTCCTTTGAATTGGGTTTAAAAACCTCCCAAGGCGGATTGGTAATAATAGCATCAAATCCATCTTTCCTTTTGAATAGGTCTGAAAACTCATAGCCCCAGTGAAACGGTTCAAGTGCTTCTATGTCCTTTATTCTCAATGCCCGTTTAGTTGGTTTGCCTTCTTTGTTCTTGCTTAAGTCCCACTTTACTTGCTCATATTTAATTCCAAGATTTCCAAATTCATCTAAAAGCATTTCATCCAAAATTGGCAATGCTTCTTTTCTATGATTTTCAATATTGTCTTTCAATAACTGGATGTCTTCGATGCCTTTAGGGTTTTTATACATTCGGATGGCATTGTCCTTTTCTCGCAATAAGTCTGCATAGCTCTTACGGAACAAGGTGTGTGCCTGATGCTTCTCGAAATTTTTGGAATCTACCCGCATTAATCCAATCAATGAGTTGCCACTCATAATATTGAAATCAATATTAGGCAATGGCTCTAATTGGTCAACGGTTTCGGCACTGGCTACCAAGGCAAGGAACAAACGGAGTTTAGCTATTTCAGTAGCTTCTTCCATTAAATCAACCCCATACAAGTTGTTGGTGATGATTTGTTTTTTGATGTAGTAATTGATGCTTGGGTGGTCTTTTTCAATCTGCTGTTTCCACTCGGTCAGTTTCTTATCTCCCAAAAATTCAATCTTGCCCAAAATTGCGGCATACACATTAATCAGGGTTTTCATAGCTGCCACCAAAAAAGCCCCTGAACCACAAGCAGGGTCAAGTAAGCTTAGGTTTGGCAATACGGCATTTTCACCTACCACCAATTTTCGGCAAGTGGCAGCATCTAAGTGCAGCAGCAATTCTGCAATGCTTTCATAACGTTTGGTTGTAAGCTTCTGCTTTAGCTTTTCGGGAATATCATCAGGCAGTTCTGCTCCGTTTACTTCGTCCAATATGAGTTTATAAACGGTTTGTTCGCAGAGGTATTCAGTTATTTCGGTTCGGGTGTAGTAGGCACCGAATGCTTTTTGGTTGATGTATTTTTCAAAAATGTAACCCAACACATCGGGGTTCATTTCATTGTCGGCCCCTCCGGGTGTGTCATCAAGCGTCCAACTGTAGCGGTTGAACAATGCAAACAAATTGTCAAATGCTTGGTCAGGAATGCGGATTTTTCCCTGATACTTTACTTCAATTTTATGCAGTAAAAACAAACCACCGTTCAGGTATTTTATTTTTCCAATCAGCTTATTGGTAGCGGCACTGCGTTGGGTTTCGTGTTTGGCAAAGCCTTCAAAGAATAGCTTGGAAAGGAATTCGCTGTAGAATTTGTTTTTGCCCAATTCCTTTTTAGAAAACTCCAATTTGTGGTTCAGATACTCTGTATTGCCATTGTCCAAAAACATTTTCTTTTGCAAGAAATAGATAAACATCAGGCGGTTGAGTATCACCGATGCATACCACCTGCGGTCGGCTTCATTGTCTATGCCTTCAATCAGGTCAAGAAAAACAATGTATTCGTTCTGATAGTCACGGAAGAATTTCTTTACAACCCGTTCAATATCCAAAGCCGTTTTAATGCGGCTGGCTACTTCGGCAATGGCAATATTTCCCTCACGGTCAAATTCGCTGATGTCTACCACCAGCGAAGCAATTTTTGCAATAAAACCATCACCCGGTTGATGGCGGAAAAAGAAATGCTCACGGCTTACTACCTTCTTATCCTGATTTTTCAGCCAATGCCAGATGCTTTGTTTACGGTCTTTATCAATAAAAATCAATACGTGTTCAAAGTGCTGCTTCTGAATTTCCTTGGCAATAGCCATTCGTTGTTTGGGTTCAGGCACTTCTCCGTTGGGTGTGGTAATTTCAAAAACCACAGCACCGCTTAATTCAGCAATGGGCTTGCGGCTGATGGCAACTTCCTTAATATTTTCATTGATGATTTTATTGGAAACAGGATTGCTCCAGCCCAATTCTTCAATGAACAGCGTTTTGAAGTCGAATGACTGCAATGCTCTTCTGGTTCGTTCTATGTTGAGTTTTGCCATTTCTATTCCTTGTTAATTAAACCCATTGAACAAATGATTTGCGGTTCACGGTTGGCATTGTCTTCATCGGTAATGATGCACAACTTGTCTTCTTCACGCAGGGTAACCACCAAGCTTGCCAATTGGTCGTCTGCTGCTCCTGCTTTCAGTTGTCTGCCAATTACTTCTTTTGCCGTTTCCTTCAACGGGTATTTATAAATGTCGTCAATAGCTCGTTTCATTGCTTCGGTAACAAACAACGTGTCTTTGTATTCCTCATAGTAGCGTGTCAGGTGCATATAGATGCGGTAACGAACGCTGCTTTGTTTGCCAAGCTGTCCGCCAGTGCTAATTTCAATGTCTTTGATGTAATCTAAACCTTTCTCTACCAATTTGTGGTGTTCAGGTATTTTGTAGTGAGGAATAGTATCGGGTGTGCAATGAGCTGCTTTTAAGATAGTAAGTTGCGATTGGGTAATTACTTCTCCCCTTTTGTTTGTCCAAATCAAAACATCATTATCATCAGCCGTGCGGCTGTAAACTATCACGCCTTCATTCTCTTTTACATCCGTATTTTGTTTGGTGGCATAGACCACATTAGGCATTTCCTGTATAAAGTTGTTCAGTTTGGGATCGGCATCTATCGCGTTTTTCCAAATTTGAAAAGCATACGAAGCCAAATCCACTTCGCCATCTTCTTCCTCATCCAATATGCCGGATTGCTCGCTGTAAAGTCCTTCCAATTGCGACCTTACTTTTTGGTTATCAAAAAAAACTTCATCGGGTGAGCCAAGAACTTCATCGCTTTGCTCCAAGCGGTTTTTCAGTCGGCTCCTCAGGCGAATGATTCTTTCAATGCCATCTTCGGGTAAAAATGAATAGCAATAGATTTTGTCTGCCTTTTGGCCAATCCTGTCCACACGTCCGGCACGTTGTATCAAACGAATGATAGCCCAGGGCAAATCATAATTCAGAATGATGTGGGCATCTTGCAGGTTTTGACCTTCACTCAGCACATCGGTGGTTACCAATACTCGGATTTCATCAGATTCTTTCACCTCTTTGCGTTTGTCGTTGCTTTCGGGGCTGAAACGGTAAGCAAAAAAAGTAGGGTCGTCATTGTCGCCTGTTACACATTCAATCTGTTTGATGCCTTTCTTTTTCAGTTCGGTGGTGATGTATTTGGCTGTGTCGGCAAACTGAGTAAATATTAATACCTTTTCATTTCCGTGTTTTTTGGTAAGCAGTTTATGTAATGCGTTTAGTTGGCGGTCTTCTTCTGCACTCCAATCTTTTCCAAGGTCAAGAATTTTCAATAAATCTCTGCTGTCGCTAATGAGTATGTCTTTTAGTTTATTTGAAAAGAGTTGACTGCTAATCCAATCGAAGCGATTTTTGTATGTTGATGAGAATAAATTGTAAATCTTCTGTGCCTTATTATAGTATGATTCTTCATTCAGCATCAGATTGATTTTCTCAATCTCTGTTACTGTATTTTCAATGTCTTCATCTTCCAAATAATCATCCAGCATATTTGCATCCTGCTTGCCGATAGGGAAAGGTAATTTTTTTTCAATGGCGTAGATAAAAATATAGTTTCGTAGTATGTGTCGACTGATGGAAAGTAAAAACGAATAGCCGCTACTTTCTAAGCGCTTGAATAAGTTAGTTCGGGCAAATCCTTTCAATCGTGCACCAGCACGACCTAAATTGCCCATTATCACCAATTCTTCTTTGGTTGGTTTTATTAATGGTTTTTGGTTGATGTATTGATCTTGTCCTAAACCATAACGTGGCAAGTTTAATTGATTAATGATTTGCACAACATCATCAGCATACAACTTTGCGTATTGGTCGCTTGGGTCATTGGCGTTAAAATGATATTCCACTTTCTTGGGCAAACGGTCGGGGAAGTAAGACCTTGAACCATCGGCAAAAGTCAGATACTTTCTTTTGTTGCTTTCGTCTGTTTGTGTGTAATATGCTTTGATGAAACTTCTTGTTCTGCGAACCAAGTAGAGTCGCATTAATTCTCTCCAGTCATCTGCAAATTCGCTTTTCTCAAAAGCAGGTAAGCTGCGTATGGGAGTTTGATACTTTGCTATAAACTGCACCTTGCCACCAATGCTCTCAATAAAGTGTTCAGGGCTTATGCCTAAATCCTTTTCATCAGGGATGAATAAGCGAAGTTGGTTGGAGAGGTCAAGGAAAGTTTTATTGTATGGAGTTGCAGAAAGTAAAATCACTTTACTGTCGTTCAACTGAATGTATTCCTGAATTGCTTTGTAACGCTTACCCTCCCTGTTTCGCAAATTATGGCTCTCGTCAATGATCACCAAGCGGTAGCGCCTTTCTTTTGGTAGAATTGTTTGAACCTGAGTGGTTGAAATAATTTTAGCCCTTAACTGGTATTTATGTCGATAGTCTTCCCACATTTTTACCAGATTCTTTGGACATATAATCAATGTTTCGAGATATGGGGGAGTATCCTCAAACAGTTTTGCAAGAGCAGTGGCCGTAATGGTTTTTCCTAAACCGACCACATCTCCGATAATTACCCCACCACGTTTATTGACATGATGGGCGGCTACCTGAACAGCTTTTAGCTGGAAGTCAAGTAGTTGTTTTTCAAATACCTTCGAAACACTGAACTCGTTAATTCCAGCCCTGGCCTCACGAGCAAGGTGATATGCTATTTTAAGGTATATATGGTATGGATGAATGAGTTTATCTGCCGCCCAGCTGCTATCAATGATATCTGCGAGTTCATCTGAAATATCTATGCAAAACTTATCTTCCCAACGGTCATTAAACCAATTTGAAAGCTTATTGGAAGCGTCTCTATCCAATACATCAACATTCAACTCACCTTGCAACGAAAGGCCTGAAAGTGTTAGGTTGCTACTGCCTAAGTAGCCGATAATCGGATTGATTTTGTCGTCTCGGAAACACAAATAAAGTTTGGCGTGTAATGGATAACGTAGGAATAACTTTACAACAACTTTCTTTTCCTTGATTTGGACTGATAGCTTCCTTAGTCCTCTTTCATCTTCATCAGTCGGGATTCCAATGGTAAGTTGTTCTTTAAATTCCTGAGCAAGTTTTTTACGAATGGTAACGGCCGTTTGATTATCGATTCCACCCTGTTCAGTTTTTGAGAAATATTCTTTGATTATTTCTATTGGTGGTTTTTGCATTCCCACCAATAAGCGACAACAATTTTCATCACCACCGTTCCAGTTGTCAATGTGATGAGCAACTTGTTTCCAACCCCTTAAATTGAAATAACCTACACAAAAGTCTGCACGGTGTGAAACATCGAGGGTATAATTCAAACCCTCCGATAAGTGATTTTCTATATTGTCAAATATTCGCGGCATTTACTTTTTTCCTTTTTTAATCTGTTTTTCAGCAGCCTTCAAACCTTCTGTCAAGTGTTCCATGCCACCAAAGTCCTTACTTATTTTGTCAGCGATGTAAGTTGTTTGAACCTCTTTTAAGTCCAATTGCAGGATTTCAGAAAGTGGTTTCAAGTATTCGGGTGAAGCCGGTCTTTCTCCACGTTCAACTTTGCTGAGAGTTGATGTGTCAATGTCAAGATGAGCCGCAACTTTTCTTAAAGGCAAATTCTTCGCTTCTCTTGCTTTCCTGATATAGTCACCAAATGTTTCGTTGCTCATTGACAAGTTGTTTTGGACAGATGTGTCAAAATTACAATTTTAATTGAAATCGTCACCCTGTGCGGTGGGGAAATTTTGCTCTTTTGGTTTTGCGAAGGGTTGGCTTGTGGGCAGGGCAAAACCAAATGTGCAAAATGCGGGCTGGCAGAAGATTATTTTTTAAAATGCGAGTGGGCAAAAATTTTTAAACCCTTTGCGTTGGCTTGTGTGTCGCCAAGTTAGTATGTGTCGAGTTACAGCGAAACTGTCAACCGATTTAAGGTCGCCTGCGAAGTCTGGTCAGGATGTCAAAGGTCGATTGTTTGGTTGTCACGATTATGGTTGTCGTGTCGTCTTTTAACCTTGCCCATAACTACTGTATTGGCGACCCCCACCAAAGTTAAACCCGAAATAGTTCACCTTTACTTTATTGAGCCGGGTTTCGCCTATATCCCTTATTTGCGGAGAATTACCTTCACCCCCACTTTATCCGGCTAAGTAAAGGCGAAACTATTTCGGGTTTACTTAGTTGAATAAGCCAATCCGAAAGGAGTGGAAACCTCTTCTTAAATGTATCCCGGGGCCCTTTAGGTTCCAAACCCTCCAGCACACGTTGCATCTTCTCCCAGCTTTTCCCTTCAGATAGCGCCTCCAACGCTTTCCTTGCCGATGACCCGGCAATGCCGTTCGTTTCAGGTTGATAGAGCGATCTCGTCAGGAAATAGGGCAGGGGTCAAGCGCATAGTATCCATCCCCCTAAAGTAAGCAGATTTCCCGATCGCAACAAGGTGTTGGAAAGGGGAGGGTTCTCCGTTGGGAAAATCCAATCCATCGCATTACTCCTGGTGTGGAGCGCGCCGGGCCCCCTTTTCCTTACCAAATACAAATCCCGGTGCGCCAAATACAAACTGCCAGGATGTTTTTCTGTGTGATCGGCGATCTTTGATGCCAACCATTCCAGTACCTAACAAACGTCTATGCGAACGATTTCCTTAACGCTTTTTTGGATGGCCCTGGCATTCCACTCCAGTTGGGCAGGCGCTAAATGGTTTGTCGCTCCAAGCGGAAATGACAACCAGGCGGGCACGCTGGCCGCGCCCTTTAAATCGCTGACCAAAGCAGTAGATGCCGCTGCGCCCGGCGACACCATTGAACTGCGCGGAGGACAGTATGTCTCCAACGAAATCCGGATCAACAAAAGCAACCTCACCATCCGGTCCTATGCCGGGGAATGGGCCGTTATCCGCGCCGTGACGAACGTGGAGGACGTAAGTTCCTGTATTTGGTACAACGACCCGGAAACCGTTGGCGGCGCCCTGGAACGGCTGGAAATTATCGGAGGATACTATTACGGGCTAAAATTTGAAAGCAATTGGGACTGGGACAACAGCGTGCCTTTCTCCAAGCGAAAAGGCGTCAGCAACGTCGTGGTGCGCAATTGCATCATCCACGATACGGGTCGCGACGCGATCAAACTTACCCCGGCTTGCAGGGGCATTCAAATCCTCCAGTGCGAAATTTACCACACCGGAAAAGGCCCTGGGGCCCTCCTGGATTTTAATGCCGAAGGCATCGACAACGTCAACGCGCCAGATATGCTGGTGAAAGGGTGTTACATCCACGACATCGCTACGACGGGCGTTTACGCTAAAGGAGGCGCCCGCAATTGCCGGATCGAAGGAAATTTGATTTCGAATTGCGGTGAGGGCGGTATTTATCTGGGGTTTTATACCGACGCCGAATGGTTTGACACCCAATCCAATCCCGAATACCAGGAGAGCCTCGACGGCCTGGTAATGAACAACCTGATCATGAACACCGGGCACGCAGGTATCGGGTTGTGGGGCGCAAAGAATGCCCAGATCTACCACAACACGGTGGTCAACGGGGCAAAGACCGAAATGGCTTCCCTCTTTTTGAATACCGGCGACATCTGGCTCAGCGATACCCGTTCTGCCCGCCCGCGAAACCAGGGCGCCAAGATTCTCAACAACATCTTCATCCAGGCGGCCGGTCAAAACCAACCTATTTGCCGGATACGCGAAAATGCCGGTTCCAAATCCAATACCCTGGATTACAACGCGTACTTCCGGATGGGGGCTCCCCCCGTTTTTCTCAACGATTCCATTACCTGGGAAGATCTTGGTTTAAGTCAGTGGAAAACCCTGAACGGAACCGACTCCCATAGCCTGGGCGCCGACCCTAAAGTAGACGCAAATGGCCGGCTTTTGGGTGATAGCCCCTGCATCAACGGCGGGACTGCCCTTGCGCTCGTTACCCACGACCGGGAAGGCGGGCTCCGGGACAACCGGCCCGACATTGGCGCCGATGAGTTTGGCGTGGTCTCGGGCCTATTCGCGGTGTCCGGATCTCCAGAGGCAAACGTCCGGATTCGGCAAAATCCCGTCATGGAAAACACCCTGCGCCTGGAAGTCCAGCTTCCTCAATCCATCCAGACCCAACTTCAAATCATTTCTGCTTCCGGACAGGTGCTTCAACAGAATAAGGTCTCCTTCTCTGAGGGAGAACAAACCCTGGATTGGCCCCTTGCCGGGCTGCCTCCGGGCGCCTATTGGCTAAAGGTTGCCGGAGTAAGCAAGTTATTTTTCAAACGTTAACTCCTAACCGCTATGAGCGCTTTTTCTCCCCGCATCAAAGCTCTCGCCATCCTTGGTCTTCTGGTCCTGATGAGCGTAGGCGTCTACCAATGTAATTACCAATTCAGCCTCTGGGCCGATTATCGCGACCGCCCCTGGGCTTACAGCCGGGATAAGGATGCGCCCCTGCTGGTAGGAACCTGGCAGGGCAGCTTCACCGACCCCGATGGCATTGCCAAAACCATCGAAATGGAGATCTATGAACCCCTGACCGACAAAGAACGCCGGAAAAAAGCGGCTAAAAGCAATCGCCGGCGCGCACGGGGCGGACTGGGGGCCCGAAAAGAAAAGCGGATATTCGAAGGCGTGGCCACCGTGACCAGCAAGCTGGGAACCGAGCGCTACGTGCTTTCCGGGTCGGTGAAGGAAGACGACCACCATCAGTTTAAATTGCACTTTGGCGCCGAAGACGAATCCAAACGCCTGCAGCCCAACTTTTGCCTCAACCTGGCGGATTCCGGTGTTTGGGGTGCAGACCAACTGCGTTTTCGAACGGGTTTCGCTTATTTTACAGCGCAGGGGTCGAGCTTCTCCGATAGCTCCGATCCGCGTTACGATTATACCACCCAAATTGTCTTAAATCGAAAAAAATGATGAAAACTGCCAACCACCGCCCCTTCCTTTGGGGCGCCATGTTATTTGTGTGCTGGGCTGCACTGCCCGCTTCGGGCGACGCCCAATCGATCGTAGGGAAATGGAAACGCACCTCGGCCATCCTCACGGAAGCCGATGGGACAGTGACCGACATGCAACCCATGGTAGAAGAGCAAATGCCCTGCGTGGCCTCCATCGTATACGAATTCACCGCAGCAGGAGTGCAAAAAACGATAATTCCGGATAATTGTTTGACCGCCATGAAACCCGTTGCTAAATTGTACGCCGATGCGCAGTACGTCCTGGCAGGGAATAAGCTTACGGTGAAAGCTCCGGCCATGCCCGATTTTCCGCCTTCCGTTTACCTGATCAAAATCCAGGGGGATACCATGACCTGGGAATTTAATTACGCCGAAAATCCTAATTCTCCCAACCCTACCAAGGCAAAACACCTGCGCGTCGTGTATAAAAAAGTGTAATGGCAAAAACGGCCTTCTGGGTTTGGTGCCTTTTCTTTTTTTGGACTGGGGTCCAGGCCCAGGAGCCTTCCCGGTTTTTTCGTCTCTTTACCGAAAAAGACGGGCTGAGCGACCGCAGGGTAAAATGCGTCTGGCGCGACCGCCAAGGGTGGCTTTGGGTAGGTACTGCTTATGGCCTCAACCGCTTTGACGGCCGCCGTTTCAAGGCTTATTTGCCCGATCCGGACCACCCCGGAAGGTCGGTCAGCCACGAATCGATCTTCGCCATTGCAGAAGACAGCCGTCAACGCCTTTGGATTGCCACCGCCAATGGGTTGAACTGTTTTGACCCCGAGACCCATACCTTTCGGGTGTGGAAAAATACGGGAAGAGATAATGGGTCGCTCCCCAATTCCTGGGTCAACCATTTGTGGGTCGATTCCCGGGACCGCGTTTGGCTGGCCTGCGACAACCGCGACCTGACTTGTTTCGATCCCCAAAGCGAGCAGTTTATCTCCTTCCCCTGGAAATCGTATGCGGCTCAGGCGCTGCCGTCTACTGCAAACAAAGAGTACCGGAGCATTGAGCGGATAGAGCCTAAATCCGCTGACGAGATCTGGTTGTTCTCCAACATCGGCTTGTTTTCGTTCGATCTGAAGCGTCAGGAATTTTCCCACCACCTCTCAAGGGAAATCGCATCCCCCAAGCTAGGAGTAGAGTTGCCGGACGGCGCGGATGCGACGGTTTCTTTCCCGGATGCACATGGGGTGTGGTGGCTGGGAGGAACGAAAGGTTTGTGGCGATACGAGGCATACGCCGCCCGAATCCGCCGGCTGGAAGGGATAAACCCGGGTAAAGTAGTGCCATTGGAATCAGCTTATCCTGCTTTCCAGATCCTCGATTTGCGGCAATCGCCCCAACGCTTGATTCTGGATATTCATGCAAGCCGGCTGTTCTTTGTGGAAAATGAAAAAATTACCAAAACCATTTCTATTCCGGGCGTTCGTGCGGCCATGCTATACGAAGACCGAAAAGGCGCCATTTGGGTTGGAGGCGAGCGGCGGATATTTACCGTAAGCCCGTCGTCGGGGGAGCTAACTCCGTTCCCTGTTCCGGATAGTTTATGGTCAGGAAGCGAACCGTCCACGTTTCGCACGATGGCGGAGGACAGCCGGGGGAGGTATTGGTTTGGCAACGATCAGGAAGGGGTGTTTATTTACGACCCGGCAACCCGGCTATGGTCGAGACTTACAGAATCGCAAGGCTTCCTTTCCAAAGCCCCCTGGCGTATCCTCGCCGACCCGAACCGAAAGCGACTTTGGATTGGTACCGAAGATTACGGACTTTTCCTATACGATGAAACGAAGGACCGGTTTGTGCACTACGAGCACGATGAAACCAATCCGCGCCATTCGCTCGGCGCGTTTATCATCCCGGATTTGTGCTTTGACCCCAACGGGCGGCTGTGGGCGGCAACCGACCCGGGAGGGATTTCCGGGTTTACCGGGAGATCCGGTAACAACGCCTTTAACACCTACGGCCTTCGCGAAGGGGTGCCCTCCAGCCGGATACTTGGTATTACCGCCGATTCGACCGGAAGGCTTTGGATGGCGACTTCCCGTGGGCTGATTTGCCGGGATCCGGTATCCCGGCGGTTTCAGCTTTTTGACTCCGGGGAGGGGCTCCCTCAGGAGCCTCCTCAGGGCCCGATATATACAGGCCGGGATGGGGAAATGATCTTCAGTACAGCCCTTGGCGTGTACGCGTTTCATCCCGATAGCTTACTGAACCAACCCAACGATCCGCGGATATTGCTTTCGGAGTTCCGCATAGCCGGCCAAAGCCGGGTGCAACGCTTGCGTTCCGGCCAGACTCCTGGACTTAAATTGTCGTGGAAGAATAACTTTTTCGATTTTGAATTTTCCTCAGCTAACTTTTTCTCACCAGGAAAAATAGAATATGCGTACCGGTTGGTTGGATTCGACCGGACGTGGGTCCGCGCAGGGCGGGAGGGAAGAGGATCTTATACCAATGTGCCTCCGGGCAACTACAGCTTGTTGATCCGGTCGGGGCGCAACGGGCAATGGAACGAACCGGGATACCGGCTGAATCTCGTCATCGCGCCTCCTTTCTGGCAGACCTGGCCGTTCGTATTAATGATGCTTGCCGCAGCAGGTGGGATCGGGTGGGGAGGGTATCGCTGGAGGGCAGCGCAGATCCGCAGGGAAGAGCGAATGAAAGCCGTCTTTCAGCGCCGGATTGCAGAGGTGGAAATGTCGGCCCTACGCGCCCAGATGAACCCCCATTTCATTTTTAATTGCCTCAATTCGATCAACCGGTTCATCCTGATCAACGAGCCGGATGCGGCGTCGGATTACCTAACCAAGTTTTCCCGTTTGGTCCGGTTGATTCTGGACCATTCCAGAACAGAAATAGTTTCTCTCGACCGCGAACTGGATGCGTTGCGCCTGTATATCGAGCTGGAAGCGATGCGGTTTGACCATAAGTTTGCCTACGAGATCGCGGTAGCGCCGCAGGTGGTCCCCGGGCAGATCGATATCCCGCCGCTGCTCATCCAGCCCTATGTGGAAAATGCCATCTGGCACGGGCTGATGCAAAAGAAGACCCCGGGCAGGCTGTCGGTCCGGGTATTCCTGACGGGCCCCGATCTGGAGATTGAGATCCAGGACGATGGGGTTGGCCGGAAAGCGGCGGTCGAGCTGAAAAGCAAATCGGCGAACCGCCAAAAATCGCATGGAATGACTGTTACCGCAGAGCGGTTGGAGTTGATCCGCCGCCTTTTTGGGGTGGACGCCCAGGTAGCAATAACCGATTTGTACGACCCCGGGGGCGCTCCGGCAGGTACCCGGGTATCGATCCGAATTCAAACAAAACACCCATGATGAACGCCCTTCTTCTTGACGACGAGCCCCACTGCACCGATGTGCTGCGGGTTATGCTGGAACGGCACTGTCCGGAGATCCGGATTGCCGGGATGTTTAACGACCCCGAGCTGGCGCTGGAAGCGCTGGCAGCGATCAAGCCGGATTTGCTTTTTCTGGACATCGAAATGCCGCGTTTGAACGGGTTTGACTTCCTTCAGCGGTGTGGGGCTTTCCCTATGCAGGTGATCTTCACGACCGCCTACGACCAATACGCCGTGCGGGCGTTCAAATTCAGCGCGTTGGATTACCTGCTCAAGCCCATTCACCCCGATGAGCTGAAACAAGCCGTGCAAAAGGCGCTTCAGGCCGGGAGCATCGTGCGGCCGGAGCAATTGGATATGGCCCGGTATCTGAAAACCGCCGCCGTGCCGGAGCGCATAGGCCTTCCGGTAGGCCAGGAATTGATCCTGCTGGACGTAGCAGAAATTCTGTACTGCGCCTCCGACGGAAGTTACGTTACCTTTCACGTGGCGCCGGGCATCGCGAAGAACGACCGGATCACGGTGTCCAAATCGCTTCGCGAAATAGAAGAACTGCTGAACAACCCCGGGTTTTTCCGGATCCATCATTCGTATCTCGTCAACCTGAAGCGCATCCGGAGAATTGTCCGCTCGGATGGCGGTCAGGTCATCCTCACGGATGGCAGCGCGCTGCCTATCGCGCGGGGGAAGAAAGCGGAACTGCTGGAGGTTATTGATCGGTTGTGAGGGAATCAATTGACTTTTTCTTTTCTGATGAAAATCATCGGAGCTCTTGTATACTCTTGGTAGCTTCGACTTGGTTTTAAAAGCAAACACCTTGGCTTTATGCTTCGCTGGCTCCTCATTTTCCTCTTAGTATTCAACGCGCTGGGCGCGTATTACGGTAGCTATATGCTCCTTTCCGATCCAAGCGGAGAGGCCATTCAAATGGCCGATGGAATCCTGGAAGGGTCGCCTTTTTCCAGTTTTTTGATCCCGGGGATCATTTTATTGCTCGTAAACGGCTTGTTGCCTACGATAGCCGCAGTGGGTATGATTACCCGCAAGCCGCAAAAGCCGCTGCCGGGGTTTTCCGTTTTGAAGCAATACCATTGGGCCTGGTCTCTGGCGCTGATTTCCGGCATTGGGTTGATGATCTGGATCGGCGTGCAGATCGCTATGCTCGGGTACTGGAAGGATTATCCCATTCAGGCGGTTTACGGAACGCTGGGAGTGGTCATTACCGGGTTGGCACTGCTGCCGGGGGTGCGGAAGGGGTATTTGTTATGAAATACCTTGCCGGACCTTTTTGAACGAGACCTTCCAGGTTTTCCAAACCTGGAAGGTCTGGATGCCAGGGAAACGGAAAGGCCCAGCAGGTTGATTAAGAAAAACCGGACTTTGCATCCATAGGGAAATGCCGTACCTTTAGCCGTTATCCATACAAATGCCTTGATAACCTTAAACGATTCAATCCATGATCCGGTTCTTGTCTATTTTCTTGGTTTTCCTTCTTCCATTCGTGCTGTCTGCCCAAAATACCGTACCCCGTCTGAGCAAATTTTCGGTGGCTCAAACCGGCTGCTCGGTTTACTTTCCCGGGGATCCTGGCGCGTTTGAACGATCTTTAAGCCAGGACAGCTCGGAGGTGTACACCGGGGAGGTGGAGCATGGCGATTTCTTTTTCGCCTTAATCCTGGTTAAGTTTACGGATGCCACTGCGGAAGGGTTCAAAACCAAAGAAGATAAGGAGCTTGTTATGGAAAATTACCTGGATTTTCTGCAGGAGCAGTTTGGCATCACCGAGGCTGCAGGGTATGGCCGGGGACATACCCTGGAAAGCGCCCCTGATGCGGCAGGCGTGATCGATTATTGGGAAGATGCCGAGAAAACCCAGTACGCTGTTAAGTCGTGGTGCAATGGGCGGTTTTTGAGCGTGCTACTGCTGTACGGTGCAAAGGAGTACCCGCACTTTAACGTACAACAGATGTTTTTGAATGGGTTTCGGTTTCCGGAGAAATAAATGCTGTTTCACAGCTGCCTCAGCAAGCTCAGCTTCACAATCGCATGATCTTCCGACTGCCTGAAGTCGAGAGAGTTTTCAAAACTGGCATTGTTGAGCACGATGTACAGGTAGGAGAGGGGCAGATACTCCCACGACAGGCGGATGTTGTAGTTCCTGGCTTTGTTTTCGGAATTTTGCTGGTAGAAAGCGATGAGTTGCAGTCGCGGGTTGAGGGCGAGGCGGCCTTCCAGGCTGTACAGGTCGATGGTTTTATCGGTGGCAGGGTTTCCTACGCCGTCGAACCGGTTGCGGTTCCTGCGGCCGGTGAAGGAGAAATGCGGGGACGGCGCCAGTTGGACCCGGAAGTCGGAAGAAAACAGGCGGCCATCAAAATACGTCCCCCATTCCAGGGTTGCGCTCAGGCTGATGAATTTGGACGGGTCGCTATTGTAATAAAACTGATGCCGCAGGTAGCGGTAGTTACCCTCGGCAATCGGTATCCCCAGGGGGCGGAAGGGCTCGGTCAGGCGCTGAAAATAGGGGTTCCACCCATAGCCCCAAAAGCCGCCTTTCTGCATGTTGAACCATAGGGGGATGAACCACCACTGCGCTTCGATCAGCTTTCCTGTCGATGCCTGCCAGTAATACTCCGGGAAAAAGCTTGGTTCAAATGCCCGGATCCATTTCCGGAATGGGAGGTGTTTGCCCCGGTAGTACCAGAAAACGCCCGGCGTGAC
>WBZV01000395.1_pt1 | contig 26568 bp, 23 predicted proteins | sample 5204221 | NCBI WGS metagenome assembly WBZV01 (sample SAMN12344360, study PRJNA552823) | activated sludge metagenome | biome: Activated sludge suspended growth; feature: Nitrification reactor; material: Wastewater; isolation source: activated sludge from nitrification reactor of wastewater...
CCGAGAACCTCGTGCTCGACCAGTTCGCCAACCCGCCCTACTCATCCGGGGGCGTGCTCAAGAGTTCCGTGATCGACAAACGCGCCGACGAGCTCATCGAGGAGTTCGACGTACGTACCCAGGCCGCAGCGGCCCCGGTCTCATCGCTGTCCGGCGGCAACAAGCAGAAGGTCGTCATGGCCCGCGAGATGTCCCGGGAATTGCGGGTCCTCGTGGCCTCCCAACCGACGCGAGGCGTGGACGTCGGCTCCATCGAGTTCCTTCACAAACGCATCGTCGCCGAGCGCGAGCGGGGCGCGGCAGTGCTCATCATCAGCAGCGAGCTCGACGAGATCTACGCGCTGAGCGATCGGATCGCGGTGATGTACCGCGGGGCGATCATCGGCGTGGTCGGACCGGAGACCTCGCGCGACGAGATGGGTCTTCTCATGGCAGGAGTGACCAATGACTGACGCCACGACGGTCCCCGACGAGCAGAAGCAGAAGAAGCCACCGAGCCGGTTCCGGACCGCGATGAGCGGCACGGCGGGCATCACGTTCCTGTCCATCGTGATGGCGCTGGTCATCGGAGCGTTCTTCATCGCGTTCTCCGACCCCGCGGTGCAAGAGGCGAGCAGTTACCTCTTCGCCAAGCCCATGGACACCATCTCGGCGGCCGTGACGTCGGTGGTGGAGGCCTACAAGGCGTTGTTGACGGGGATGTTGTTCGACCCGGACGCGACGAGCCTGGTGGACGCCCTCAAACCCTTGAGCGAGACGATCACGATGGCGACGCCGCTGATCCTCGGCGGTCTGTCGGTGGCACTGGCGTTCCGGGCGGGGCTGTTCAACATCGGCGCCGAGGGTCAGATCATCCTCGGCTCGATCTTCGCCGCGTACATCGGCTTCCAGTTCAACCTCCCGTGGTTCATCCACCTGCTGCTCGCGGTGGTCGGGGCGTTCATCGGCGGCGCGATCTGGGGCGGCATCGCCGGGTTCCTCAAGGCCAAGACCGGGGCTCACGAGGTCATCACGACGATCATGCTCAACTGGATCGCGATCTACCTCGTCGCGTGGCTGCTGACGAAGCCCTCGTTCCTGCGGGAGGGCCGGCAGGACCCGATCAGCCCGCCGGTCGCCGAGAGCGCGGAGTACCCGTCGATCTTCGACGAGTGGCGCGTGCACGGGGGCATCATCGTTGCGATCCTGGCGGCCGCGGGGGTCGCGTGGCTGCTCGACAAATCCACCCTGGGCTTCCAGTTCCGGGCCGTGGGCGCGAACGCGAACGCCGCGCGCACCGCCGGTATGAACGTCTCGCGGATGTACCTGCTCGTGATGCTCATCGCCGGTGGTCTCGCCGGACTGGCCGGCAGCGCGCAGGTGCTGGGCACGGAGAAGTCGCTCACGGGAGGCATCTCGGCCGGTATCGGCTTCGACGCGATCACCGTCGCTCTGCTCGGACGTGCCAATCCCTGGGGTGTGGTCGCCGCCGGTCTGCTCTTCGGTGGACTGCGCGCGGGTGGTCTGAACATGCAGACGGCCACCGGCACGCCGATCGACATCGTCCTGGTGATCCAGGCACTGATCGTGTTGTTCATCGCCGCACCACCACTTGTGAGATCGGTGTTCCGACTGCCTGAGACCGGCGGTGCCGGATTCATGCAGACCGCGAAGGGATGGAACGGATGAGCGTCGCTGAAGCCCCGGCACCCGAGGCCCTGCCCGAGGTGCACATCGTCCCGCCCACGCCCAGGCTGGTGAAGGTCCTGATCGGACTGGGCATCTTCGCCATCGTCGTGTTCGGGTTCTTCACACCGGCCGGCAAGGACGTGACCTTTCAGCTGACCCTCGGTGAGGAGGCGTTGGCTCTGCCCGACCTCACGCTGCCGGCGAAGATCAGTGCGATCGTCTTCAGTGTGATCGCCCTGCTCGGGGCGGTCGGCGCGCTGTTCGCCGCGCGCAAGGAGCGGCCGCTGTGGCCGTACACGACGGTGTTCGGCATCTTCTTCGTGCTGGGCTTCCTGTCATGGGCGGTGGCGGGCAACACGATCAACCTGGTCGGGCTGCTGCAGGGTTCATTGCTGCTCGCGGTCCCGCTGGTGTTCGGTGCGATGTCGGGCATCCTGTGCGAGCGCGCAGGCGTGATCAACATCGCGATCGAGGGCCAGTTACTTACGGGCGCTTTCATGGCCGCGGTGGTCGCGTCACTGACGCAGAACGCCTACCTCGGTCTGCTCGCGGCCCCGCTCGGCGGGCTGTTCATCGGCCTGCTGCTGGCGGTCTTCGCGATCAAGTACTGGGTCGACCAGGTGATCCTCGGTGTGGTGCTGAACGTGCTCGCGGTCGGCCTCACGTCCTTCCTGTACGGCCGCCTGCTTGCGCCGAACCAGGAGACCTGGAACTCGCCGCCCACCTTCTCGCCGATCGCGATACCCGTGCTCAGCGACATCCCGATCATCGGACCGATCCTGTTCAACCAGAACATCGTCGTCTACCTGATGTACGTGATCGTGATCATCATCAACATCGCGCTGTTCCGTACCAAGTGGGGACTTCGGGTGCGGGCCGTCGGCGAGCACCCGCAGGCCGCTGACACCGTGGGCATCAAGGTCAACTCGGTGCGGTTCCGCAACGTGCTGCTCGGCGGCTTGGTCGCGGGCCTCGGCGGTGCGTTCTTCACCGTCGCCTCCGTCGGGGCCTTCGGTAAGGAGATGACCGCAGGTAAGGGCTTCATCGCCCTGGCCGCTGTGATCTTCGGCCGGTGGAAGCCCATGGGGGCGTTGGCGGCAGCCCTGTTCTTCGGCTTCGCCGACAACCTGCAGAGCGTGCTGAGCATCATCGGGACCCCGATCCCCAGCGAGTTCATGTTGATGACGCCCTACCTCGCCACCCTGCTTGCTGTGGCCGGGCTCGTCGGCAAGGTCCGGGCTCCGGCGGCCGACGGCATCCCGTACAAGAAGTCATGACCGACTGGGAGGCGCTGCGTGCGACCGCGCAGGCAGCGATGGCGCACTGTTATGTGCCGTATTCGAAGTTCCCGGTGGGGGCGGCAGCGCTCGTCGACGACGGCCGGATGGTTGCCGGCTGCAACGTGGAGAACGCCTCGTACGGATTGACGCTGTGCGCCGAATGCACCCTGGTCGGTGATCTGCGGATGACTGGTGGCGGGCGGTTGGTGGCGTTCTCGTGCTGCGACGGTGAGGGGAATCTGCTGATGCCCTGTGGCCGCTGCCGTCAGTTGCTGTACGAGTTCGGCGGCCCGGGCCTGCTCATCGACCATCCGGACGGGGTGAAGACCCTGGACGACTTGCTGCCCAGCGCCTTCGGGCCCGCTGACCTGGAACGCGACGTCTGACAGGATCGGGGTATGCACCTCGATGAGATCCGCGCGCTGCCCAAGGTCCTGCTGCACGATCACCTCGACGGCGGCCTGCGACCGGAGACTGTGATCGACCTCGCGCAGGCCTGCGGGTACGACAGGCTTCCCACGCTGGACCCTGTGGAACTCGGCCAGTGGTTCGTCGAGGCGGCCGACAGCGGATCCCTGGTCCGCTACCTGGAGACCTTCGAGCACACGGTCAGCGTGTGCCAGACCGAGGATGCCCTGCGCCGCGTGGCTGCTGAGTGCGTCGAGGATCTCGCCGCCGATGGGGTGGTGTACGCCGAGGTGCGCTTCGCCCCCGAGTTGTTCACAGCCGGCGGGCTGACGATGGGGCAGGCGGTGGAGGCGGTCCTGGACGGCTTCGACACCGAGGACGACATCGTGGTCAACGCGTTGCTGTGCGCGATGCGGCAGTCGGATCGCGGGGACGAGGTCGCCGATCTGGTGGTGGCCTTCCGCGAGGACGGCGTGGTGGGTATGGACATCGCCGGTCCGGAGATCGGCTTCCCCGCCTCGCTGTTCGCTGAGCCCTTCGCACGACTACGTGCACAGATGTGCCACTACACCATCCATGCCGGTGAGGCGGCAGGCGTGGACAGCATCGCGGACGCACTCGCGGTGTGCGCTGCTGAACGACTCGGCCACGGGGTCCGGATCATCGAGGACGTCCGGGTATCCGGCGATCGGGCCGCACTGGGTGCGGTCGCCAGCTATGTGCTCGACCGGCAGATCCCGTTGGAGGTGTGTCCGTCGTCCAACCTGCAGACAGGCATCGCGGACACCATCGCTGAGCACCCCGTGACGTTGCTCAACGATCTTGGCTTCGCGGTGACGCTGAACACGGACAACCGGTTGATGAGTGGGACCAGCCTGAGCCGGGAGATGCAGTTGCTGGTGCAGGAGGCCGACTGGGATGTCGAGGACCTCTACCTGGCCACCCGGGCCGCGGTGGATGCGTCGTTCCAGTCCTTCGATGAGAAGTCAGACCTCATCGTGGACATCATCGAACCGGCGTGGAGCCCGTACCTGGGGTAGCGGGGCACGCCGAGGCCCACGGGCGCGGGCGTAGGCTCGACGTATGCGAAACCGCTCGGTTCTGATCGGCCTGGCCCTGTTCGCCGCCGGTGTCGCGGTGACGTTGCTGGTGCTGTCGCGGCTGGTCTATGACGGCGCCCCCGTGATACCGGTGCTCTGGTTCCTGGCCATGCTCAGCGGCGTCGGTTTCGCCATCCTGCTGGGTTGGTTGTGGATCCAGTCCCGCCGGCGCAAGAGCATGATCAGGTCGTCGGTAGCAAACCCTCGTTCATCGAACCCGACCTGAAGCCCTGCGGGTCGATCCACGCCTCGGCGAAACCGCACCCCGCCACTGCGGCAACGGCGGCCGCCTGCCACGCGCCCGGCCGTCCGGCGAGTTCTGCGTCGACCTCGATCCGGGCCTGCTCGCCGAGGTCGCGGACGCGGACATCCACCGACGACACCCCACTGTCGGCCAGTGCACGACGCAGGGCCAGTTCGGCGGCCTCCACGCGAGCCAGACGCTGCGGTGAGATCTGGATCCCGTATGCGACGCGACTGGACAGGCAGGCAGCTTGGGGCTTGTCCCAGATCGCCAGTCCCCATTCCCGTGCGGTGTCCCGGATCAGCTGCTTCGACATCCCCGCATCCGCCAGTGGCGTCACCGCACCCCGGTCGGCAGCAGCGCGTATCCCCGGCCGGAATCCGGCGACGAGATCGTCGGCGTTCGTGCCAGTGGCCACCCGCGCCCCGGCAGGAAGCACCGACAGGTGCCCCCCGACCACGTCGAGCAGTTCGGCCTTGCAGAAGTAGCACCGGGACGTGCCGTTCTCCCGGTATCCGGGACGCAACATCTCCTGGGTGGCCGCCTCGAGGTGCGTCACGCCGAGGCGGCGCGCGAAGTCGTGGGCGTACTGCCTCTCGGCATCCGGCAGTGACGGGCTCACAGCGGTGACGGCCAGCACCCTTGCGGTCCCGAGCCAGCGCGCAGCTGCAGCGAGAAGGAGGCCGGAGTCCACACCTGCGGAGAACGCGATGAGCAGGCCGGGGTAGCGCAGAATCTCGTGGTGCAGGCGGTTCAGGGGATCCGCGTTCGCGCCATCGCGTGCCATGTACGTAACGTAGTGCGGATGGCTCCTTCTGCGCTGCCCCGCTCCCTGGCCGACGATCTGCGAACCCGCAGTGCCGGCCAGATCGTGCGTTTGCTGCGCCTACGGCCGGACCTGCTGCAACCCTGGCCGGCGGACCTCGGTCAACTGGCGCGCCGTGCGGCCGATGACGCCAGCGTGCTTGAGGCGATGCAGTCGCTGACGACCCCCGAGGTCAGGGTGCTCGCCGTGTTCGCCAGCGTCCACGAAGCAGGGGTGGCGCAGGTCGAGGCGGCTTTGCCGCAGGACGCCGACGTCGTGGGGTCCGTCGCTTCCCTGTGGACGCGAGCCCTTCTGTGGGGCGGCCCTGACCTGTACCGCATCGCCCGGGCGGCACAGCAGGCCTTCGGGCCGTTCCCCTGCGGACTGGCTGCGGAGTCCCATGTCGTCCCCGACGAGCAGGCGATCCGGGAAGCCGCTGACGAAACCCCGCCGGATCAACTGCGGGTGTGGGTCTGGGACAGTCCGGTGTCCAGCGACCCCCACCCCCTGCTGGTCCCCAGGGGTGATCAGTACGTCCTGCCTCGCGAGACGTCCCTGCTGCTGCGCAACGGCGCCTATCTCCCCCCGGTGAGTGCGCCTGCTGCCCCAGCAGGCGGGGAGTCGGCGTCCGGGCACTCGCTGTGGACCGCGCTCGCCGGTGTGCGGTATCTGCTGACCGACCTCGCGCGCACCCCGCTGGCCGCGCATCCGGCCCGCGGGGTCACCCGCCGGGCAGTGGCCGACCGTGCCGCGGCCATGAGCGTCCCCGCAGAGGACCTGCTGGTGTGGCTCGAACTCGCCGCAGCGGCGGGACTCATCGGTAACCATGACACCTACTGCCGGACCACTGCCTCGGCGCACGCCTGGCTTCAGGGCGAGCCCACGGCGATGTGGAGTGCACTGATCGAGGCCTGGCTGCGCAGTGACCGGCCGCTGGGGTCATGCGTTCCGGAGGCACTCGGGTGTGTGACGAGCACCGTGCAACCGCGTACCGCTGTGCACCGCAGCCACATCCTCTCCGTATGGCCGGCGGCGTCGCGGCTCGACACCGGGGAGGCGACGGCCTTCGTCGAGTGGGCCCGACCGCGCATGCATGAGGCTGCACAGCAGGTCCCGGACGTGTACCGCGAACTCATCGCACTCGGCCTGATCGAATCCGGGACACCCACCACGGCGTTCGCGGATCTGCCCGACGACGTCCAGGCTGCCTCGGAGCACCTGCCGGCGGTGCAATCCGACGGACTCATCGTGCAGCCCGACGGCACCGTCATCGCGCCGCTGGCCATCGACAACTCCACGTGGACCCTGCTGCAATCCATCGCCCACGTGGAGTCCTGGGGGCCGGTGACAATGCACCGTATCGAATCCGCCCGACTGCAGGCCGCCGTGAACGGCCGGGATCCGCAGCAGGTGGTCGACGCCCTCGCAGCCGCGTCGAGAACCCCCATCCCCCAGTCCATCGAGTATTTGATCCGCGATGCCGCCCGCTCCGCGGGCGTCAATGTCTATCCGGCGACCGTCATTGAAGGCGCGGGCCAGGACGTCGAACGGCTCAAGGGTCTCGGGCTGACTCAGGTCTCGGAGCAGGTCTTCACGAGTCCACAGTCGCCCGAGGAGGTCGTCCGGTTGCTGGCGGAGGCCGGGGTGGCCACATCCCAAGGCCCGGCCGAAGTCTTCGGTGTGCCGCTGGAGCGTGCCACCCAAGGGCCCGGACCCGATGATGCCGCCGTGGTGCGTCTCGTCGAGCACCTCCTCGATGGTCAGGCCGTGCCCGCCGAAGCGCCACCCACGCTGCCCACGGCTGACCCGGTGACCGTCGCAGACATCTGTCGGAAGGCGATCGATGAGGACCGCCGGGTCTGGGTCCAGTACGCGGACGCCGACGGGGTGCGCACCGAACTGGTGGAACCGATCGATCTGCGTGTCGGCCGGCTCAGCGGATGGAGTCTGCATGCGGCGCGCATGATCACGGTGCCGCTGTCCCGGATCGCCGCGGTGGGCGGTGCTGATGACTGACGGTCCGCTGATCGTGCAGAGCGATCACACACTGCTTCTGGAGATCGATCACCCGCAGGCACAGGAGTGCCGGCGTGAGATCGCTGTCTTCGCCGAACTCGAGCGATCCCCCGAGCATGTGCACACCTATCGGCTCACGAAGTTGGGGTTGTGGAACGCGCGTGCCGCCGGACACGACGCGGAAGCGATCGTCGACACCCTGGTGCGGTTCTCCCGCTTCCCGGTCAGCCCCGCGCTGCTGCTCGACGTGACCGACACCGTCAGCCGATACGGACGCCTGGAGCTGCACAACCACCCGGCGCACGGGTTGGTGCTGGTCAGCCACGATCGGGCTGTCCTGACTGAAGTCCAGCGGCACAAGAAGACGGCCGGGATGCTGGGCGCGCAGATCGACGACGACACCGTCGTGGTGCACCCCAGCGAACGCGGCAGGCTCAAGCAGGCGCTGCTGGCGATCGGCTGGCCCGCGGATGACCTCGCGGGCTACGTCGACGGTGAACAGCACGCGATCGCGCTGCGACAGGAGGGCTGGGAACTGCGGGAGTATCAGCACCAGGCCGCCGAGAACGTCTTCCACGGGGGCTCCGGAGTCGTCGTCCTTCCCTGCGGCGCCGGCAAGACCATCGTCGGTGCGGCCACGATGGCGATGGCCCAGGCCACCACGCTGATCCTGGTGACCAACACCGTGGCCGCGCGGCAGTGGCGCGATGAGTTGCTGGCTAGGACGTCGCTGACCGCCGAGGAGATCGGGGAGTACAGCGGGGAGGTCAAAGAGATCAGGCCTGTGACGATCGCCACCTACCAGATCCTGACCTCCAAGCGGAAGGGTGTGTACGCCCACCTCGAACTCTTCGACGCCCGCAACTGGGGATTGATCATCTACGACGAGGTCCACCTGCTGCCCGCTCCGGTGTTCCGGTTCACCGCGGACATCCAGAGCCGTCGGCGGGTGGGTCTGACCGCCACCCTGGTGCGCGAGGACGGCCGGGAGTCCGACGTCTTCTCGCTCATCGGCCCCAAGCGTTTCGACGCGCCCTGGCGCGACATCGAGGCGCAGGGGTACATCGCCCCTGCCGACTGCTGTGAGATCCGGGTGAGTCTGCCGGAGTCCGACCGGATGGTCTACGCGCTTGCCGAACCCGAGGACCGGTACCGTCTGGCGGCCGCGTCCCCGGAGAAGACCGTTGTCGTCCGCCGCCTGATCGCACAACACGCCGACGATCAGGTGCTGGTCATCGGCCAGTACCTCGACCAACTGGACGACCTTGCCGCCGACCTCGACGCCCCTCTGATCACCGGCAAGACGCCGGTGCGCGAGCGACAGCGGTTGTTCGACGAGTTCCGTTCGGGTGAGCTGCGCGTGCTGGTCGTGAGCAAGGTCGCCAACTTCTCCATCGACCTGCCGCAGGCCCGGGTCGCCATCCAGGTCTCGGGGACGTTCGGCTCGCGGCAGGAGGAGGCGCAGCGGCTCGGACGGGTACTGCGTCCCAAGACCGACGGGGCCACTGCGCACTTCTACACAGTGGTGACCCGCGACACCGTGGATGCGGACTTCGCGGCCCACCGGCAGCGGTTCCTGGCGGAGCAGGGATACGCCTATCGGATCATGGACGCCGCGGATCTGTGAGCCCGCAGCGATTGCAGCCGATTTGGGGGTGGACAGCGGCCCGATGCTGTGCGCAGAATGGGCACACAAAAGGTCACGATTTGATTACGACGTCGGGAGGTGGCTGGCACATGATGATTGAGAAAACGATCGGAGTCCCCGCACCGCGGGTGGTCCCATCACCCGCTCGGGACGCGATGAACGAGACAGCCGACCGCCTGGTCCTCGAGGTCGTGAGTGCCGTCGACGACGGTTACACAGGAGTCCCCGAATGCCAGCGGCTGATCGCCTGGCTCGGCGCTGAGTTCCTGCCCTTCGCCACCGCGCGCTACCCCGACCCGCCGGCCGACCTCGTGGAATTGACCGCTGTGCTCGATGAGATGCACGGCTCGAACGGCGAGATCGCGGCCCAGCTGTCACTGCAGGCGAGATCGTTGGTGTTCCGCCTGTTGTAAGCACACTTCCCGTCGCCTCCCTCGGGAAGTCACCAAGAGGACCCCGGTTCCGCCAGAGCCGGGGTCCTCTTCATGTGTGGTTCCAGCCGGTCAGCCCAGGCGGCCGGCTGTCAGTTCCGCGAACCAGCGACCGGAGTCACGGATGGTGCGCTGCTGGGTCGCGAAGTCCACGTGCACGAGGCCGAACCGCTGCGACATCCCTTCGGCCCATTCGAAGTTGTCCATCAGTGACCAGCAGAAGTACCCGCGGATGTCGACCCCTTCGGCCATCGCATCGGCGACCGCCCGCACGTGCGCGTCGAGATAGTCGATGCGGAACCGGTCGTGCACATCCGGCCAGGAGGTGCCGTTCTCCAGGACGTAGATCGGCGGCAGGGCACGCGTGTAGTCCGCCCGCAGGCGCAGCAGCAGATCCGTGAAGCTCGCAGGAACCACAGGCCAGCCGAAGGCGGAGCGCGGCAGATCGGCGGGAGGATCGGCCAGATCGAACCCGAGTGGGTTGTCGGGAGCCGCAGCCTTGACCCACTGCGGGTTGTAGTAGTTGACCCCCAGGAAGTCCATGTGCGTGCCGATGATCTCCAGGTCGCCGTCGCGGACGACCTCGAGTGCAGTGGGGCCGTAGATCTCCTCGATGTCGGCCGGGTTGCGGCCGAGCAGCACCGGATCGAGGTACTGCCGGTTGAACAGCAGGTCCATCCGGTCGGCGGCGAGGATGTCATCGCGGGACAGCGTGTCGGCGGCGAGGATGGGGGACAGGTTGTTGGTCAGTCCTGCGGGCTTGTTGGCGGTGTCGTGGATCGCCCGCACCGCGAGCCCGTGGCCCACCAGTTGGTGGTGGATCACCCAGTAGGCCCGTTCGAGATCGGTCAGACCGGGAGCGTGCACCCCCAGAACGTGCCCGAGCGAGGTGTGGATCCCCGGTTCGTTCAAGGTGATGAAGGCGCTGGCCCGGTCCCCGATCCGCTTGGCGACCACCTGTGCGTACTCGGCGAAGGCTTCCGCCGTGCTCCGCTCGTACCAGCCCCCGGCATCCTGCAGCGCCTGCGGCAGGTCCCAGTGGTACAGCGTCGGGAACGCCGCGATGCCCCGGGCGAGCAGACCGTCGACGAGGCGGTCGTAGAAGTCGAGGCCCCGCGGCTCCACCCGGCCGGTGCCTTCCGGGAGGATGCGTGGCCAGGACAGTGAGAAGCGGTAGGCGTTGCAGCCCACCTGTGGGAGCAGGTCGAGGTCCTCGGGCCACCTGCGGTAGTGGTCACAGGCGACATCGCCGGTCTCGCCGTTGGCGATCTTGCCGGGCGTGTGGGCGAAGGTGTCCCAGATCGACATGCCCTTTCCGTCCGCGTCCGGGGAGCCCTCGATCTGGTAGGACGAGGTCGCGGTTCCCCAGGCGAACCCGTCGGGGAAGTGCGGCATGCGCGTGGTCATGAGGTCATTGTGGGCTTCGGCACTCCCGTTTGCGACGTTGTTGTCGCAGGTCCCAGCCCCTTGCGACGTTGTTGTCGCCCACGCCTCGCAGCGCGTCAACAACGTCGCAAACGAGCCCACAGCGCGTCAACAACGTCGCGAACGCGGACGAGGGACATAGGACACGACGAGGGATCGACCCCGAATCAGGGGGTTGTCGCTGGTACCACTTCCCGCTCGGTCTTGGCCCACGTGGCGTTGCCGCGCACCTGCTTCCACACCCCGATCGCGACCACTGGCCACATGACCCATGTGTACAGCAGGTACGGAATGGCCTTGCGCAGCGCAAGAACAATCCCAGCGGCGCCATGCCCGCGGCCGACCACCATGACCGCCAGGAACGTCGGTCCCACGGACAACTGGATGAAGAAGATCAGCAGAAGTGGTGACCCCCACGGCAGGTAGGGGACCCCGAAGAAGATCGTCATCACCAGAGCGGCCGCCAGGGCGAGTCCCACCACGATCTGAAGCACCGGGAGGGCCAGCGAGATCGTGGTGTCGAGTCGACGTATCCCGTAGAGGTCCGGGGAGTTCACACGCCTGAGGTCCCTGAGGACCTGGAGGTTTCCCTGGAACCACCGCGCACGCTGCCGGTACAGCCGCTTGAGGTCGTTGAGCCCCTGTTGTGCCACGTGGGTGTCCGGATCGTGTTCACCGCGCCAACCGGCGGCCAGGCAGCGTAGGCCCAGCTCCTGGTCCTCGGTGAGGTAGTGCGACCAGGGCCCCTCGTCGCCAGCCACGCTGTTCAGCGCCGACATCCGGTTGAACTGGCCGTTGCCGCCCAGGAATGCTGTGCCCCAGTACGAACGGCCGACCTGGAACAGACCACCGAAGATGGTGAACTCCAAGCCCTGCATATGGGTGAGCCAGGAACTCTGGTTGTAGATGTGGACGTGGACCTGCACCCCTCCAACATCGAGATCCTGGAAATGCCGGGAAACGAAGGTCGGGGCGTCTGCGCTCAGCCGGCCGTCAGCGTCGACGATGCCGAAGATCACGTGGTCCGTGTCGAATGCCGTGTAGGCGGGCTTGGCCAGGATCTGTCTGCGGACGAAGTCGAAGGCTGCGTTGAGGGCGGCGGCCTTGCCCGTGCGCGCGTTCGGTGGTACCCGCGTCAGCACCTCCAAGTCAGGCCCGCCGATACCGTCCAGGACCTCCCCGGTGTCGTCGTCGGAACCGTCGTTGATCACCACGATCACCTTGTGTGAGGCCTCGACCGCGCGTAGGCGCGCCACGCTGTCGGCGATCGTCACACCCTCGTTGAGCGCCGGCACGAGGAAGACCCACAGGTACTCTTCCTCGTGTCCGGGCGGATGGTCCCGAAGTCGCCGCAGATAGCGGTTGCCCGTCACGAACAGCACGATCGTCCAGGTGTAGCCGATGAGGATCGCTACGAATGACACGTAGTAGATCACGAACCGGATCCAGTCCCAAGCCCCCACGTGTTACACCCGCTTCGGCCGTCGCCGCAACCATAGGACCAGGGCGAGCAGGAGCACTGCGGAGATCAGCCCGGCCGCGATCAGCTGCGGGGTCTGCTTGTCGGGGGTGGTGTCTCGTGTGGCGAAGGGCTCGGGGGTGTCCGACGATGCAGCGAGCACATAGGCCTGGCCGGTCAGAGCGCTCCAGCCGACGTCATTACGGACCCACTCAGCCAGTTCCCTGGACTCTGCCGCCGGCTCTGCAGTCACCGTGATGAGGTCGGAACCGCCGCTCTGGAAGGCTTGCAGCGCCGCGTACGGGGTTCCCTGCCCGGCAGGGAACCCGGGCCCGTCGGCCTCATCAGGCAGCGGCGCACCGAGGGCGTCGGCGGACTGCGGATCTACGCCTGCCGCCAGGCCGCCGCGATCACCCACCGTGGCCAGATCCACCAGTTCGACGGTGTACTGCAGCGGGCTCGACGCAGTGGCGGCGGCCAGGATGTCGGCTGCGGTGACCAGGGTCATGGCTTCCGGCGGCGCGAGCGACACAGGGATGCTCGCTGCGAAGCTCTGGGGGAAGCGCTGGAAACCAGGCGCCTCGGACGCGCCGAAGGTGGCTGACAGCGTGCTTGTGCCGACGTCGATGTCCACTGTGCCCGGCAGCGGCGGGTTGCTGCAGTCGCCGCCGGCCGGCTGGTACTGCAGCTGCAGGGTCAGGTAGTTCGTCGCACGCAGGTCGGCCGAGGAGACCGTGAACTCCAGCGACACCCGAGAATCCTGGGTCAGGGCCTGTGACGAGACCAAGTCGTCGTTCCAGATGACGTTCACCCGCCCTTGCTGGCCGGGCAGAACCGGGGTGGCGGCACCGCGCAGGCGCACTATCAATTGGGAGATCGGCCTGCCGTAGAGCGCTTGCGGAATCGTGACAGTCTGGCCCACGGTACCGACGCCGGTCACCGTCAGGGAATCGATGCCGGCGGACTGCAGATCCGCCTCATCAGACAGAGGTGCGTGATCCGCGGGACTGTCGACGTCGCTGACCGTTTGGAGGTTGAGGAGCCTCACATTGGGGTCCGACAACGAGATCGCAGCGCTACTGAGCATCTGGGCAGGCCCGGAGACCACCAGACGGCCATCGGTGACCGTCAGCGAGTTGGTCTGTGCCTGCGTCTCGTCGATCAGCACAACTCTGTCCAGTGCCGAGGGGTCCTTGTCGGTGGTGCCGATGGCCAAGCGCACTCCAGTCGCTTCGGGAAAGGCGTGTCGCAGCGCGAGGACCGCGTCGAGCCCGCTCGCCTGCTCCGCGCCCGTCGGTTGTGAGGGCACGACTACGGTGAAGGAGGCCGCTCCCGGAGACATGAAATCCGCGATCGTGCGCGGCGTCGAGGCGGTGGAGTCCAGTCGGAGGACCGGGTTCTGCAGACTCGCCACAGCCTGGTCGTCGCGCAGGCAATCCGTGTCCGGCTCGAGTGCGGCCCGCAGGCCCACCGGCACGGTGGCGTCGACGACATCCCCGACCCTGACATCGACGTCGAACCGGCCACCCTCGACGGCGGGAACCCGCGCGGCGGTTCGGCCATTGAGGGTGATGATGATGTCGCCGGGTGTGCTGTAGGAGGAGACGATACGTCCACTCAGCCGCTTGGGTCTCGTCCCGGCAGGTACCGGGACGAGAACTTCGGCGCTGCCGTACCCGCCCTGGATGGACAGCGTGTACGGGAAGGGCGCCGTGTCGGCCTGCGCCGCGGGGACTGTGATCATCGACGTCAGGAACAGAGCCACAAGCAGCGCCATCGACCTACCCCGCATGCCGTCAGTCTGGCAGGCGTCGTGCGCCAGATGCCGGATCAGAGTGCGGTGACCGAGATGCGACTGAAGGTCACGGCCGCGTCCTCGCAGTAGAGGCCGACGGCGCCTGATTTGTAGGGCTTCTCGCTGTCGTTGAAGATCGCGACGGTGGTGCCGTTGATCTTGACCGTCAGTTTCCGGCCGACCGCCTGAAGGACTGCGGTCTGCGCGGAACCGACCGCGGCGCGGGGTGTGCTGCCGGTGGCGAGGAATCGTTGCCCCCCCGGATAGGTCGGGTCACGCTTGCCCAACTCCCAGCCGTTCGTCTTCAGCGCGAGGTAGTAGAAGTGCTCAGGGTCCTGATATCGGGTGACCAGCCAACCCGACTCCCACGGATTCGCGGAGGAGTTCTCGCGCAGTTGTGCGTCGAGTCCCACGCGGGCACGCAACCGGACGTCCTGGTGCGCGTTCTGGCTGACGACGAGCGCCGCGTGGGTCTCCGCGGGAGTCGCAGCGACTGCCGGTGAGAGTGTGAGCCTCGAGGAGTTACCACTGCCGGTCGCGGTCACTGAGCCATAGGCCGCGAAGACCACCCGCCATGAACCCCACGTGTCCCCGTCGGACAGGCTGGCGGCGCGGGCGATGGTGGGCGTCAGCACCATCAACAGGCCTAGGAGCGCGGGCAGCGCGCGGCGGACTCCTGAGGTGCTCACAGTTCGTTTATCGGTAGCGTGCACACCCGTCTTTAGGCGCGGGGATCAAGGCCGGCTCGGCTGTGCCGATACAAAGATCATGAACACGTCAGCAACGCGTCCATTGCCCGATGCCGCGCTGCACGGGGGACCAGCCTCCGGCAGGGTGCGATGCCTCGTCGTGATGGGTACCAGACCCGAGGCCATCAAGATGTTGCCCGTGGTCCAGGCACTCAGGGCGTCCGAGTTGCTCTGTCCTTTCGTCGTCAACACCGGGCAGCACGCAGACCTCGTCCTGCCGATCCTGCGGGCAGCGGGTATCGAGCCGGATGTTGATCTGCAGATCGGACGCGAGAAGAACACGATCAACGGACTCGTCCGTGACTGTGTCGGGGCCTTCGATGAACTGCTCACCGAGTTGCGCGGTGGCCCGGAACGCCGCAACCGACCGCGGTTGTTCGGTGCTGCCGAGCACCCGGGCAGCGCCTATCCTGCCCTGACCCTGGTACACGGTGACACCACGTCAGCGATGGCCGCCGCCATGGCTTCCATCGGCTGCAAACTACCGGTTGTGCACGTGGAGGCGGGGCTGCGGACCCGGGACATCCTGTCGCCGTTCCCTGAGGAACTGAACCGTCAGCTCATCTCCCGCATGGCGGCCTTCCACCTGGCGCCCACTCCGGCTAACCAGGCCAATCTGATCAGGGAGGGTGTGGATGCCCAGCGGGTCTTCGTGACGGGCAATACCGGTATCGACGCCCTGCACTGGGCGGCGGGACTTCACGCAGCCTGGCCGGACGACAGGCTCCGCGTGCTCGACGACCCGGACGTTCCGGTCGTCGTCGTGACCGCGCATCGTCGGGAGAACCTGGGCCAACCCATCCGGCGCATCGCCACGGCAGTGCAGCAGATCGCGCAGCAGCGGCCTGATGTGGTCATCGTCTGGCCGGTGCATCCGAATCCGCAGGTGCGCAAGGATGTCTTCGCCGTCCTCGGCATGACACCCAACGTCATCCTCACCCAGCCGATCGAGTACATCCCGTTCGCGCGACTGCTGCAGCGTGCGACCTTGGCGATCAGCGACTCGGGAGGTGTGCAGGAGGAAGCGCCAAGTGTGGGAACACCTGTGCTGGTGGCGCGCGAGGAGTCGGAGCGTCCTGAAGGTGTCGAGGCCGGGTCGCTGATCCTGGTCGGCAGTGACGTCGACCGGATCCGCAACATCGCCCTGACGCTGCTCGACGACCCTGCTGCACGGCAGGCGATGACCGCGGTGGTCAACCCCTTCGGAGACGGTCACGCGGCGGATCGCGTGCGGGCGGCACTTGAGCATCTGGTGTTCGACACGGCGGCCCCGGAGAGGTTCGGTGCGGCGTTCAGCCGTGCGCGCGTGCTGGAGGCCTCCGGTTACGACCCCCGCGAGATTGCCATCACCTCCGAGCGGATCGCCCAGGCCCACCCTGAGATCCCCCAAGGATCCGGTGCCACTCGGAAACTGGCCGCATTGCGGCGGTGATCCACTGACGTCGTCTCGTGTGACGAAGGCGCTGGAGATGCGCCTTCGTTCGCGACGTTAGCGTCGCAAACGCAACGAGGGGCCGACCCCAGGTGGAGTCGGCCCCTCGCGGTGCGTTGTCGGACTAGAAGTCCATGCCGCCCATGTCGCCGGCACCCGGTGCGACCGGGGCCGCCTTCTCGGGCTTGTCGGCGACGACCGCCTCGGTGGTGAGGAACAGCGCGGCGATCGACGCGGCGTTCTGCAGCGCCGAGCGGGTCACCTTGGCCGGGTCGATGATCCCGGCCTCGATGAGGTCCACGTACTCGCCGGTCGCGGCGTTCAGGCCGTAACCCGGGTCGAGGTGACGCACCTTCTCGGCCACCACTCCACCTTCGAGGCCCGCGTTCACAGCGATCTGCTTCAGCGGCGCCTCCACGGCGACCTTCACGATGTTCGCACCGACCGCGGCCTCGCCTTCGAGGTCCAGCTTCTCGAACGCGGCCTCGGAGGCCTGCAGCAGGGCGACGCCGCCGCCGGCGACGATGCCCTCCTCGACGGCCGCCTTGGCGTTGCGCACGGCGTCCTCGATGCGGTGCTTGCGCTCCTTGAGTTCGACCTCGGTCGCGGCACCGGCCTTGATGACCGCAACACCGCCGGCCAGCTTGGCCAGGCGCTCCTGCAGCTTCTCGCGGTCGTAGTCGCTGTCCGAGCTCTCGATCTCGGCGCGGATCTGGTTGACCCGACCGGCGATCTGGTCCGGGTCACCGGCACCCTCGACGATGGTCGTCTCGTCCTTGGTGACGACGACCTTGCGAGCGCGGCCCAGCAGTTCGATGCCGACGCTCTCCAGCTTCAGGCCGACCTCTTCGGAGATCACCTGACCGCCGGTGAGGATGGCGATGTCCTGCAGCATGGCCTTGCGGCGGTCGCCGAAGCCCGGAGCCTTGACGGCGACGGACTTGAAGGTGCCACGGATCTTGTTCACGACGATGGTCGCGAGGGCCTCTCCCTCGAGGTCCTCGGCGATGATCGCCAGCGGCTTGCCGGACTGCATGACCTTCTCCAGGATCGGCAGCAGGTCCTTGACCGCCGAGATCTTGGAGTTCGCGATGAGGATGTAGGGGTCCTCGAGCACGGCCTCCATGCGCTCCGGGTCGGTCACGAAGTAGGGGGAGATGTACCCCTTGTCGAAGCGCATACCCTCGGTGAGCTCGAGTTCGAGTCCGAACGTCTGGCTCTCCTCGACGGTGATGACGCCTTCCTTGCCGACCTTGTCCATGGCCTCGGCGATGATCTCGCCGATCTGCGGGTCAGCGGCGGAGATGGACGCGGTGGCAGCGATCTGCTCCTTGGTCTCGACCTCCTTGGCCATCCCGAGCAGCTGCTCGCTGATGGCCTCGACCGCCTGCTCGATGCCCTTCTTGAGTGCCATCGGGTTCGACCCGGCAGCGACGTTGCGAAGGCCCTCGCGCACCAGCGCCTGGGCGAGCACGGTCGCCGTGGTGGTGCCGTCACCAGCCACGTCGTCGGTCTTCTTCGCGACCTCCTTGACCAGCTCGGCGCCGATCTTCTCGTAGGGGTCCTCGAGCTCGATCTCCTTGGCGATGGACACACCGTCGTTGGTGATCGTGGGGGCGCCCCACTTCTTCTCCAGGACGACGTTGCGGCCCTTCGGTCCGAGGGTTACGCGAACTGCGTCGGCGAGGGTGTTCATGCCGCGCTCAAGGGCCCGGCGTGCTTCCTCGTCGAAAGCGATGATTTTCGCCATCGGTTGACTTTCCTCCCGTAAATGGGGTGGTCATGGGGGTGGGGTGCCCGCGACGGACAGCCGATCGCCGTGCGGTCACGTCCCGCGCGGCCAGAGCGGCCTCACCCTTTGCCCAGTTAGCACTCTCCCGCTGAGAGTGCTAGAGCCATTGTTAGCACTCTCAGCGGGAGAGTGCAAGTGCCGGGTCTCCGATGAGGTGGGTCGCTCACCTCTTCTTCAGCGTCACGGCGAACTGCTTGCTGGTCGGGGTTCCGCCTCGGGGACTGCTGGTCACCTTCAGGGTCGCCTTCACGGTGCCGAGTCGCTTCACTGCCGTGCGGCCCTTCTTGGAGATCTTGAGGGTCACTTTGGCCTTACCGGCGGCATCGAACGTGCCCTTGGCTGAGCCGAGTTTCAGGGAGACCCGCTTCGCACTCAGCGAACGGACCGAACTCGACGGGACGCGTGCCGTGAGGTTGGCGGCGTAGGTGTCGCCGGGGTTCCCGTTGACGGCGAAGATCGCCTTGCCCTGCTTGGACACCACTGCGCGGGTCTTCGGCACCTGCACGGCGGTGCGAGCGGGCGTGGTGCTGGGATCTGTCGGTGTGGGGTTCCCGCCCAGGTCCGGGACAGGGGCCTTGCCCACGCTCAGGCGTCCGTTCGGGGCGAACGCGAGGCAGAGGTACGGTGACGCGCAGCCGATGGCGCGGATGTTGTCGGAGCCCCCGGTGCTGGTCCCGAACAGTGCGGGCAGCACCGCCCAGTCCGTGCCGTTGATGGCTCCGGGGACGCTGGTGTCGGCGATCGACACGGTGTTGGTGAACCCGCCCTTGTCTGCCAGCGTCACGGTGACGCACCGGACGGCGCCGCCGGACTGCGCGCACTCAAGACCGGCGGGCAGTGCAACGTCGGGAAGCGTCGAACGAGTCCACGTGGTGCGGTCCGTGGAGACGTACAGGCCGCCATCGGGTGGGTTGGGGAAGCCGCTGCCGTCGGTCACGAGCATGCAGGTCGAGGCCACACAGGAGATAGCGGCGGGCTGTAGCCACGGTGCGGGGTCTCCGGGGAACCGCGCCTGGGTGAAGGCCGCCCCCTGTGCCAGCGACGCGGTGCCGTGGATGCCGTAGCTACTGACGGCCAGGCACTGGGCGCCCACGCAGGTGATGTCGTTGAAGGAGCCGCTCGGTGGTACCGGCATGGCGGTCCAGTTCGCCGAGTTGGTGAATGGAGCGACGCCGTAGGTGTTGCGCCAGTTGATATTGCGGTAGCCATTGCTGACGCACAACGTCTCACTGGTGCACGTGATCTTGTCGCCCACCTGGCCGTCGAGGGTGCTTTCGGTGAAAGTGCCAGCTGCGGGGTTGTTCGACACGGCCACCACGATTCCGCGCACAGCGATGCAGAAGTTCGTGGTCGGACAGGAAACATCGCTGAAGCCGGAACCGGCCGCGTTGAGTGCCACCGTCCAGGAGGCTGGGTCGGCAGGGGCGTTGGACACCAGGATCACTGAACCGCCCGGCCGCGAACCGACTGCGACGCACAGGTTCTCCGACGGGCAACTCACTGCGTTGATCGAGGCGGAGGACGGAAGTCCGCTCGGAGCCGACCATGTCAGCGGGTCTGCGGCCGCCGGTGAGATGCCTATGAAGCCCAGCAGCAGAACCAGGGGGAGCAGGCTGATGAGCCCTCGCGTGCGGCGCATGTGCCGGAGTAGATCACAGGTGCCCCGATTCGGCTAGACCTTCGAAGGGTTGTCCCGTGCGCTAGATTGCCGATGGCTTGGGGAGGACAGGGACGATGGCAGACAAAGTTGTGGCCGTTGAGCGTACGCGGCAGGCCATTGATGCGATCAACGCCGGGGACATCCAGGGTGGCCGTGCGCTGCTGGCCGAGGCCCTGTCCATCGACCCCGAGTACGAGTTGGCGTGGCTGTGGTTCGCCGCCGTCGCCGAGACCGACCCCGAGAAGAAGTTCTGCCTGGAGGCCGCGCGTAAGGTCAACCCCCTGCACGAGGCAAATGCCGCCCTCGGTCCTTTGCGCGGGATCAAACCGGAGCCGCCCGAGGAACTGCGGGCCATCGTCGATCCTGATCCGCCGGACTTTGTGCAGGACTACGTCCCGGAGTTGGTCCGTCAACGCCGGCGTCGGCAGTTGCGGTGGACAGGGATCGTCGTCGCGATCCTCGGACTGCTGTTGGGGGGCCTGTGGCTGGTCTCGCGCGAGGGCAAGACGCCCGTGTACATCGCTGTTGTGGTGACCAGCCCGACCGCGTCGGCCTCCGGTGACAACTCGTCGCGGGAGATCATCGACACAATCAACTGGGCCGTCGAGGAGTGGAACGCCTCCGGCCGCGATTCCTCCCACCCTGTTGCCGTCCAGTACTTCTATGACAACGACGACCCGGCGACGGCCGTCGAGGTGGCGAAGCAGATCGCCTCCGATGAGCGCTTCGTCGCGGTGATCGGCCATCAGATCAGCGCGACCTCCGAAGCGGCGGGGCCGGTCTACGCACGTGCGGGGATCCCCGTCATCACGTCGACGGCGACGGCTGACTCTGTGACCGTCGGTAACCCCTGGTACTTCCGTACGGTGTTCGACAACACCGGTCAGGGCGAAGGTATGGCGGCGTACGTGACGACTGTGCTCGGGTACCCCGAGTCGATCGTGGTGGCCAGCGACGACAGTTACGGGCAGTCGCTGCGCCAGGGGTACGAGACGGCCGTGAAGGCCTCCGGCAACCGCATCCAGGAGAGCATCTCCATCTCGGCCGATCCGGAGGATCTGCTGGGGGAGATCGACGGGATTGTCGCGCGGATCTCGGCGGTCCCGGACCCCGGACCTATCGTGCTCATGGTCAACAACCCGGACATCGCCGAGCTCGGTCTGGCGCTGCAGGATGCCGGGCTCGACCCGTTGTTGGTCGGCTCCGACGCGCTGGCCACGCGGGACTTCTTCACACCCCTGACCGAGGGCGAGGCGCGCGCGGTCAACCGTTCCATCGCGGCCACCCCGCTGACCCGCGGCGCGCTGACCGGCGAAGCCGTACGTTTCGTCCACGACTTCGCCGAGTTCTACGGATATCAGCCGACCTGGGCCTCGCCCTTGACGTACGACGCCGTCAACGCCCTCGTGGAGGCCATGGAGCGTGCTCAGCTGTCGTACGCCGACACCGCGAAGGACAGGAAGGCCATCCAGCAGCGGCTCAACGCCGCGCGGACCCCTCAGACTGCCTTGCCGGGATTGACCGGCGACGTGTACTTCAACTATCAGAACTCCGCTGAGCGGCCGGTCGGCATGGAAAGCGGCCGGATCGCGCCCAACGGTGACCTCACACTGGAGTCCGCCCCCACCCAGTTGGCTCCCTACTCCCCGGGAGCGGGAGTCTCGGCTGAGGAGGAGATCGCCTCGGGCGTGGCAGTGGAGTTCCTCGGGGAGGTCTACACGCTGCAGCAGATCGTGGCGGTCGGTGTGAACTACAACCAGATCGACGAACTCGACGTGGCCTCCCAGACCTACTTCGCGGACTTCTTCATCTGGTTCAAGTACAGCGGTGATCGCAACGATCCGACCGACGCGGTCTTCCCGAACGCGGTCGACCAGTCCCTCGGACTCGGCGAACCGCAACGCCTGCAGACCGTCGCCGGGCAGACCTACGCGCTGTACCGGGTGGCCGGAGAGTTCAAGGGGCAGTTCGACTTCCGACAGTTCCCGTTCGATCAGCAGACACTGCCGATCTCGGTGCAGCACCGGACCCTTCCGGCCGCGCGGCTGAGCTACTTCCCGGACGATGACCTGCTGGTGCAGTCTCAGGCCCAGCGACTGGAGAGCGGCGTCGATGCGGGATCCACCATCGACGTCATCCCCAACTGGGAGGCGACGTACGTGAACTTCTTCCCGACCAGTGTCGGCAACACCTCGGCCCTCGGCGACCCATACTTCATCGCCGGCACCTCCGGGGTGACGTACTCGCAATTCGCCGCGACGGTCGAGATCCAGCGCGATGTCGCGTCGTTCCTCGTGAAGAACCTACTGCCGCTGTTCCTGCTGACCATCGTGGTCTACATCGGCCTGTGGCTGCCGTTCAAGGACCACACGGCCCGGGTGTCGTTGGCGGTCACCGGCATCCTGACCGGCGCCGTGATGCTGAACACGGTGACCAGCTCGCTGCCGTCGGTGGATTACACGGTGGCCATCGAGTGGGCCTACTACGTGTTCATCGCGCTGGCGGCCAGCACCGTGGTCGTGACCCTGGTGGGCCGGCACTGGCAAGACGAGCGTCGGCTGGCGTCCGTGCGAGCGCTCAACAGGTTCGCCCGGGTCTACTACCCGGTGGTTGTCGGGCTGGTCGGTGTGGCCTACTGGTGGGGCTTCGGCGGCGCGTGAGGCCACCTCAGTCCTCGAACGACTCCAGGTCATGCAGGACGTCCTCGGAGAACTCCTCCTCCTCGCCGCCGTCCTCCTCGTAGTGCATCGCCGATTCTTCGGCCGACAGGTCGGTGGTGTCGTGGGTGTCCCACGCGATCTCCTCGGACGTGCGGTCGTTGCCGTCCTCGTCGTCCTGGGACACCAAGTGCCCGATGCGGTGGTCCTCACCGTTGCGAATCTCGGTGAACTCCGGCCCGTCGGTGCCCAACTCCCGGCTCAACTCGCCCCACAGTTGCGCAACGACCTCATCGCCGGGACGATCTCCGAACTCCCTGCTCATGATGGCTCCTCGGCTCTTACCGCTACCTCCAGACTAGCCCTCACTGCTTGCCTTGGTTGGCTACAGCCGCAGCCGCAGTGGCCGCTGCTTCCGGGTCCAGATAGCGACCGGGGCCGAGGATCTTCATGTCGTCGTCGAGTTCGTAGACCAGCGGGATGCCGGTGGGGATGTTCAGACCCGCGATGTCGTCGTCGGAGATGCCCTCGAGATGCTTCACAAGCGCGCGCAAAGAGTTGCCGTGGGCACCGACGAGGACCGTGCCATGAGTGGACAGGTCGGGCACGATCGCGTCGTACCAGTAGGGGAGCATGCGCTTGACGACGTCCTGCAGGCACTCGGTGAGGGGGCGGACCTCCGGCGGCAGGCTTGCGTACCGCGGGTCGTCGAACTGCGAGTACTCGTCGTTGGGGTCGATCGGGGGCGGCGGGGTGTCGTAGGAGCGTCGCCAGAGCATGAACTGCTCCTCACCGAACTCTGCGAGCGTCTGCTTCTTGTTCTTGCCCTGCAACGCTCCGTAGTGGCGCTCGTTGAGCCGCCAGGACCGGCGTACCGGGATCCAATGCCGATCACACCGCTCGAGCGCGAGGTTCGTGGTGCGGATGGCCCGCCGCAGCACTGACGTGTGGACCACCTCGGGCAGGACGCCGGAGTCGGCCAGCAGGTCGCCGGCTGTACCGGCCTCGTTCACGCCCTTCTCCGTGAGGTCGACGTCGACCCATCCGGTGAAGAGGTTGAGTGCGTTCCATTCGCTCTCGCCGTGGCGCAGCAGGATCAGTGTGCTCATGGCACCAAAGGTAGCGAGACGGGCGTCCGGGATGCGGTCGGGGACGGCTCAACCCTGCCCGGGGCGCAGGTGCTCGAACGCCGCAAGGTTCGCCGTCGACTCACCGCGCGACAGGCGCCACCGCCACTCCTTCTCGATCGAGGAGCGGAAGCCGAGTTCGAGGATGATGTTGAAGGAGCCGTCGGCCTCGCTGAGCACGGCCCCCAGCACCTGGTCGAGAAGTTGCTCGCTGACCGCCTCCACCGGGATCCGGCCGACGAGGTAGATGTCCCCGAGCTGGTCGATGGCGTAGGCGATGCCGAACAGGCGGCGATTGCGTTCGAGGAGCCAGCGATGCACGGCGTCGGCGTTCTCGTCCGGGTGCCGCGCGACGAACGCATTGACGGACAGCGAGTGCTCCCCGGCCACCAGTGAGCAGGTGGTCCGCAACTTGTGTTCGCCCGGCAGGACCACGGTGCAGGTGTTGCCGGAGATCTCGAAGTCGAGCCCGGAGGATTCGCACCATGCGATGACGGCGTCGATCACGCGTACCGCCGCATGAGCGCCGGCCGTGCGTCGAGCACTGCCTCGTAAGCCTCCTGGGTCGCTTCCGCGGTGCGCCCCCAACTGAACTGCTCGGCGTGACGGCGAGCGGCCACAGACATCCATTCCCGCCTGCCGGGTTCGACCATGAGGGACTCGAGTGCCGAGGCGAAATCCCGCGGGTCGTGCCCGGCGACCAGCACGCCACCGTCTCCGACGGCGGTGGTCAGCCCACCGACCCGGCTGGCGACCACCGGAGTGCCGCAGGCCTGTGCCTCGACTGCGACCAGACCGAAGGACTCCGAGTAACTCGGCACGACGACCACATCGGCGGCCCGGTACAGCTCGGGCAGACGGTCGCGCGGAATGGGGTCCATGAGGCGCACGACGTCCTGCAGGCCCAGGTCGGCGATCAACTTGGGCAGTTCCTCGGCTCGTTCGATCCCGGAGCCCGAGGGTCCGCCGTTGATGATCACTTTGAGCCGCAGGCGCCATTCGGGGTGCCGGGCGACGAGTTCGGCCGCAGCCGCGACCAACACGTCCGGGGCCTTCAGCGGCTGAAGCCTCCCGACGAACAACAAGACGATGTCGTCGTCCTGCAGTCCGTACTGCTGCCGCGCGGTCGCCATCGGGCCGGGCCGGAACGTGGCCAGGTCCACGCCTGGCAGCGCCACGGTGATGCGCCCGGGATCGGCGTCGTACAGGGTGACGAGGTCGTCCGCCTCGGTCTCTGTGTTCGCGATCAACTGGTCTGCGGCAGCGACGACCTGCTCCTCACCCAGCACCCGTTCATAGGGTTCCGGTTGGTCGCCGACGGCAAGGGTGAGGTTCTTGACCTTCGCCATGGTGTGCATGCTGTGGACCAAAGGGATCTGCCAGCGTTCCGCGGCCACCCACCCGACCTGCCCGGACAACCAGTAGTGCGAGTGCACCAAGTCGTAGTAGCCCTCGGGGCGGTGGGCCTCAGCGTGCAGCACCGAGGCAGTGAAGGCGCACATCTGGGCCGGCAGTTGTTCCTTGCGCAAGCCCTCGTACGGTCCGGCCGTCACATGGTGGACGGTCACCCCGTCGGTCACCAGGACGTCCGGGGGTTGTTCGCTGCTCGTCGCGCGGGTGAAGATCTCCACCTCGGTGCCGCGCGCGGCGAGTTCTTTTGCCACCTCGAGGACATACACGTTCATGCCGCCGGCGTCACCGCCACCCGGCGTGGCCAACGGGGACGTGTGCATCGAGATCATCGCCACCCGGCGTGCAGCACGCATATGTCAAGTGTCCCCGATCCGGCGGGGATGCGCCCGAGCAGCCTCCGTGGAGGCCGGGCGCAGGCGCCTATGACGCCTGGAGTACCGCCGGGAAGTCTTCGGACTCCCGGGGGACCGGGACCACGACCGAGGTCCACGTCGCCTTCAGTGCGCGCCGTCCAGATTCATCGCGCTGCATGCTCCAGTTCATGACCACCATGGGAGCCTCCTGTCTTATCTGAACAGAAGTGTACCCCAAAGTGAACGAAGAGTTAACGAGGGTTGACTGAGCCGTTCACTTGCGGTGGCACGCCCGGCGCGCTCCCGAGCGCGACGTGCACGAGCCGATCGCCGATGCTGACCGCATAGTCGGCGAACCGTTCGTAGTAGCGACTGAGAAGAGTGATGTCGACGGCTGCTCGCACGCCGTACTCCCACGCCGGGGACAGCACGATGATGAACAACTCCCGGTGTAGCCGATCCATCTCCCGATCCATGTCCCGCAACGCGCGCGCGGAGGACACATCCTCGCGCGCAAGTGCGACGCCGGTCTTGGTGATCATCTGGGAGGCCACTGTGCTGGTGTCCACGATGATCCCCCGCAGCTCGCTGGGGACCACAGGGATCGGATACCGCATGCGTGTGGTCTTGGCGATATGGACCGCGAGGTCGCCCATGCGCTCGAGTGCGCTGGCGTTGTGCACCGCTGCCAGCAGGAATCGGAGGTCCTGGGCCACAGGCTGTTGCTGGGCGAGCAGCGCGAAGACGCCCTCCTCGACCTGGTGGGCCAGGGCGTCGAGGTCGGCGTCCTGCTCGATGACGGATTCGGCCAGGCCGAGGTCTGTCTCGAGCAGCGCAGTCGTCGCCGAGCCCAGGGCACGACGGACCCGCCTGGACATGTCCAGGACCTGGTCGTCGATTGCGGCAAGACGTGCGTGGAACGCGGTCCGCATGTCCGATAACGGTACGCGCGTGCCGTTATCGAGAGTCCCCGAGAACGCGTACGGAAAGTGAACAGCAGTCGACCGTCCGGTTGGCGGGCGTACCTGTGGCGTCCCCAGGGTGCGGTGAGTTCCGTAGTCTCAAGGTGTGACCGTCTGGTGGGTCCTCGTCGCCCTGGTGCTCGC
>WBZV01000396.1_pt1 | contig 26511 bp, 18 predicted proteins | sample 5204221 | NCBI WGS metagenome assembly WBZV01 (sample SAMN12344360, study PRJNA552823) | activated sludge metagenome | biome: Activated sludge suspended growth; feature: Nitrification reactor; material: Wastewater; isolation source: activated sludge from nitrification reactor of wastewater...
TGGAGAGTGGCTCGTCGTAGAGGAACACGCGCGGGTCGCGCACGATGGCGCGGCCCATCGCGACGCGCTGGCGCTGGCCGCCGGAGAGCTGGCGCGGGTAGCGGTCGAGCAGCTGCGTGAGGCCCAGGATCTCGGCGGCGCGGCCGACCTTCTGGTCGACCACCGCCTTGCCGGCCTTGGCCAGCATCAGCGAGAAGGCCATGTTGTCGCGCACCGTCATGTGCGGGTACAGCGCGTAGTTCTGGAACACCATGGCGATGTCGCGCTGCTTGGGCTGCATGTCGTTGACGCGCGTGTCGCCGATCAGCACGTCGCCGCCGCTGATGTGCTCCAGCCCCGCGATCATGCGCAGCAGCGTCGACTTGCCGCAGCCCGAAGGGCCCACCAGCACGGTAAAGGAACCGTCGGGAATCTCGATGTCCACGCCGTGGAGGATCTCCACGTCGCCGAAGCGCTTCTTCGCGCCGCGGATGCTCACGCTGGCCATGCGGCTTGTCTCCTGCCGTGCGCGCCGTTCGTTGCCGGTGCGATGTCGTTGATCTGCCGCAAAGTTGTATGATAACCTGATGATCATGTCAATCGGCCTCGTCCCCAGCCCCGCGGCCCCGGTGAACGGCGGGCGTCTGGTGGCCGAGCGGCTGTCCGACCGGCTCGCCGCGCTGCTGGCGGCGCAGCTCGACAAGGGCGGCCTGAAGCCGGGCGACCGCCTGCCCTCCGAGCAGCAGCTCGCCGAGTCGCACGGCGTATCGCGCACCGTGGTGCGCGAGGCGGTGCACCAACTGAAGTCGCGCGGGCTTCTGGTGTCGCGCCAGGGCTCGGGCGTCTACGTGGCGGCGCCGGAGGCGAACAAGCCGCTGGCCTTCGACCCCAGCGTGCTCGAATCGGTGGGCGCGGTGGTGCACGTGGTCGAGGTGCGCCGCGTGCTGGAAGGCGAGATCGCCGCGCTGGCCGCGCAGCGCGCCACGCGCACGCAGGTGGCCGGCCTCAAGCGCGCGCTCGCCGAGATCGACCGCGCCGAGGCCGAGGGCCGCGACGGCGTGGCCGAAGACCTGGCCTTCCACCGCGCCATCGGCGAGGCCACCGGCAACCCGCAGTTCAGCCGCCTGCTCGGCTTTCTCGAGCAGTACCTGCGCGAAGGCATGCGCATCACGCGCGGCAACGAGGCGCGCCGCAGGGATTTCATGCAGCAGGTGCGCGACGAGCACCGCGCCATCGTCGATGCCATCGCCGCGCACGATGCGGCCGGCGCGCGCAAGCGGGCCACGCAGCACATCCTGCACGGCGAGCGGCGCCTGGAGCAGGGCGGGGTGATCACGCGCGGCAAGCGGGCGAAAGCGGCGGTGCGTTCATGAGCGAGGCCAAGGTGCTTGGCGTGATCGGGCTCGGCTCGATGGGCTATGGCGCGGCCGTCTCGGCGATGAAGCGCGGCGTGAGCACCTTCGGCTTGGACAGCAGCGCCGCGGCGCGCGAGCGCTTCGCCGCGGCGGGCGGGCAACTGGCCGCGTCGCTGGCCGATCTCGCCGCGCGCTGCGACGTGGTGCAGCTGCTGGTGGTCAATGCCATGCAGACCGAGGCGGTGCTGTTCGGCCGAAATGACGACGAAGGAGGCCTGGCCGCCACGCTGCGCCGCGGCGCGGTGGTGATCGCCTCGGCCACGGTCGACCCCACGCTGCCGCCGCAGTGGGAAGCCAGGCTCGCCGAGCGCGGCATCCACCTGATCGACGGCCCGGTATCGGGCGGCGCCAAGAAAGCCGCCGAAGGCCAGATGACGGTGATGGCCTCGGGCCGACCGGAAGCCTTCGCCGCCGCCGGCGCCGTGCTCGAAGCCATCGCCGGCAAGGTCTACCGCCTCGGCGACAAGGCCGGCATCGGCTCGACGGTGAAGATGGTCAACCAGCACCTCGCCGGCGTGCACATCGCCGCCGCCTGCGAGGCGATGGCGCTGGGCATGCGCGCGGGCGCCGATCCGGCGAGCCTCTACGAGGTGATCTGCAACTCGGCCGGCATGAGCTGGATGTTCCAGAACCGCGTGCCGCACATCCTCGAAGGCGACTACACGCCGCTGTCCAGCGTGAACATCTTCGTCAAGGATCTGGGCATCGTGCTCGACGCGGCGCGCAAGCTGGCCTTCCCGCTGCCGCTGGCCGCCGCGGCGCACCAGCTCTATCTCGCCACCGCGGCCGCCGGCCACGGCAACGAGGACGACGCGGCCGTGGTGAAGTTCTACGCCGCGCTGGCCGGGCTCGAGCTGCCGCAGAAGAAGGCCTGAAGGAGCGACCCCATGCCGCGTTTCGCCGCCAACCTCTCGATGATGTATGGCGAGCATGCCTTCCTCGATCGCTTCGCGGCCGCGGCGAAAGACGGCTTCGACGCTGTCGAATACCTGTTCCCCTACGACTTTCCGGCCGCCGAGATCGCCGCGCGATTGAAGGACAAGGGCCTGCAGCAGGCGCTCTTCAACGCGCCGCCGGGCGACTGGGTGGCGGGTGAGCGCGGCCTGGCCTGTCTGCCGGGGCGCGAGGACGAGTTCCGCGCCGGCGTCGTGAAGGCGATCGAGTATGCGAAGGCACTGAACTGCCCGCGCATCCACCTGATGGCCGGCCTCGCGCCGGCCGGCGCCGAGCGTGCCGCGCTGCGCGGCGTCTACGAGAGCAACCTGGCCTGGGCGGCCGCGCAGGCGCGCGAGATCGATTTCCTCATCGAGCCGATCAACACGCGCGACATCCCCGGCTTCTTCCTCGAGCGCCAGGACGAGGCGCACCAGATCGTGCAGCGCGTGAACGCGCCCAACCTCAAGGTGCAGATGGACCTGTACCACTGCCAGATCGTCGAGGGCGATCTGGCCAGGAAGCTGGAGGCGTATCTGCCCACCGGCCGCGTCGGCCACCTGCAGATCGCCGGCGTGCCGGAGCGCCACGAGCCCGATCTCGGCGAAGTCAACTACCGCTACCTGTTCGAGCGCATCGACGCGCTCGGCTACACCGGCGTCATCGGCGCCGAATACCGGCCGCGCGGCGCCACCTCGGCGGGCCTGGCCTGGTTCCAACCCTGGAAAGAACCCCGTAAAGAGAAGGATCGTTAGGGCATGAAGCTGCTCATCACCGGCGGTGCCGGTTTCGTGGGAGCGCGCCTCGCGCGCACGCTGCTGGCGCGCGGCACGCTGGCGGGAAAGAAGATCGAACAGCTGGTGCTCGCCGACCAGTTCCCACCGCCGGCCGACCTGCTCGCCGACCCGCGCGTCAGCGCGCGCGCCGGCGCGCTGCTGGCGCAATGCACGGCGCTGGCCGAGGAAGGCTTCGACGGCGTGTTCCACCTCGCCTCGGCGGTGTCGGGCGAATGCGAGCTCGATTTCGACCTCGGCCTGCGCAGCAACCTCGACAGCACGCGCAACCTGCTCGACGCCTTCCGCCTCAACCTCGCCCGCGGCGGCAAGGTGCCCACCTTCGTCTTCAGCAGCTCGGTGGCCGTGTTCGGCCCCGATGCCGCGGTGCCGCTGCCGCCGCTGGTGGCCGACACCACGCTGCCCGCGCCGCAGACCAGCTACGGCACGCACAAGCTGATGTGCGAATACCTGATCGCCGACTACACGCGCAAGGGCTACATCGACGGCCGCAGCGCGCGCCTGATGACGGTGACGGTGCGGCCGGGCAAGCCGAACGGAGCCGCCTCCTCGTTCTTCAGCGGCATCATCCGTGAGCCGCTGGCGGGGGTGGAATCGGTCTGCCCGGTGTCGCCCGAGGTGTCGCACCCGGTGGCTTCGCCGGGCCGAACGGTGGCTGGCCTGATCGCCGTCTACGAAGCGAGCCGCGAGGCCTTCAAGGGGCGGCTGGCGCTCAACCTGCCGGCGCTCAATGTCAAGGTCGGCGAGATGCTCGAGGCGCTCGAGCAGGTGGCCGGCAAGGCGGTGCGCGCGCGCGTGCGCTTCGAGCGCGACGAGCGCATCGCCGGCATCGTCGCCAACTGGCCGAGCGGTGCCAGCGCGGCGCGCGCCGCGGCACTGGGCCTGCAGGCGGACAGCTCGTTCGCCGACATCATTCGCCAGTACATCGCCGATTGCGAAGCATCGCCGAATGCCGCCGAGGCGCTGAAGGGGCTCGCACGATGAACCAGCTCGACCTGAACGGACGCGTCGCCATCATCACCGGCGGCGCGCAGGGCATCGGCTACGCCACCGCCGAGCGCATGCTGCTCTCCGGCGCCAAGGTGGTGCTGTGGGACATCGACGCCAAGGCGCTGGCCGCGGCCAAGGAAGCCTTGTCCGCGCTCGGCCCCGTGGACGGCGCGGCCGTGGAGCTCACCGACGAAGGCGCGGTCGCCGCCGCCACCGGCGCGGTGATGCGCACGCATGGCCGCATCGACATCCTCGTCAACAACGCCGGCATCACCGGCGGCAACGCGACCACCTGGGAACTGCAGCCCGAGGTGTGGCGGCGTGTCGTCGAGGTCAACCTGATCGCGCCCTACCTCACCTGCCGCGCCGTGGTGCCGCAGATGCTGCAGCGCGGCTACGGGCGCATCGTCAACGTCGCCTCGGTGGCGGGCAAGGAAGGCAACCCCAACGCCTCGCACTACAGCGCCTCGAAGGCCGGGCTGATCGCGCTCACCAAATCGCTCGCCAAGGAACTGGCCACGCAGGGCGTGCTCGTCAACGCGGTATCGCCGGCGGCGGCCAAGACGGCGATCTTCGATCAGATGTCCGAGCAGCACATCAACTTCATGCTGTCGAAGATTCCGATGCAGCGCTTCGTGCAGGTGAACGAGATCGCCGCGCTGATCGGCTGGCTGGCCTCGGAGGATTGCTCCTTCTCCACCGGCGCGGTGTTCGACATCTCCGGCGGGCGCGCCACCTACTAGCCGCCGAGGCGCTCGGCCAGGTCGATCAACCCGTTGGCCGAAACGTCCACCGGCACGCTGGCCGCGGTCTCGCCGATGCCCGGCCCATGCTCGTTGGGTCGCGCGATGAAGGCGGTGCGCAGGCCGGCGGCGGCGGCCGCGGCGAGATCGGAGGAATGCGCCGCCACCATCATGGCCTCGTGCGGCGCGCAGTCGAAGGCCTCGACGGCGCTGAGGTAGACGATCGCCTTGGGCTTGTAGTCGCGCGCCAGTTCGGCGCCGGTGATGGCGTCCCAGTGCCAGCCGTTGCGCCGCGCCAGATCGGCCATCAGCGAGATGTTGCCGTTCGAGCACGGCGCGAGGCGGTACTTCAGGCGCAGCCGCGCCAGGCCGGGCGTCACGTCGGGCCAGCCGTCGAGGCGGTGCCAGGCGAGGTTGAGCTGGCGCCGCGTCGCTTCGTCGAGGTGATCGAGGCCTTGGGCCTTCAGCACGATGTCGAGGTTGCGACGGTGCAGCAGGTCGAGCTTGCAGAAGGGGATGCGGCCGCTGCGCACTTCCTCCATCGCGCCCTGGTACTCGGCGCGCCAGGCCGTGGCGAAGCCGGCACCGTCGACCGCGAGGCCGCGTGCGGCGAGCAGGCCGTGCACCTCGCGCGCGATCGAACCATGCCAGTCGGCCAGCGTGCCGAATACGTCGAAGAGCAGCAGCTTCACTTCGGTCATGGCCGCAGCATAGCGCCGCGCTGCCGTGCGAGACTTCCCGCCATGCCCCAACCAAGCCGCCCGCTGGCCGACTGCCCCGACGCCGCCTTCGCCGCCGTCTGCGGCGTGCTCACCGACATCGACGACACGCTCACCCACGAGGGGGCGATCGAGCCCGAGGCGCTCGCGGCGCTCGGCGCTCTGCGTGCCGCCGGCCTGCCGGTGATCGCCATCACCGGGCGGCCCGCAGGCTGGAGCGAGCCCTTCGCGCGCGAGTGGCCCATCACCGCCATCGTGGCCGAGAACGGCGCGGTGGCGCTGTTCATGCGCGGCGGCGAGCTGCAGATCGAGTATGCGCAGGACGAGGCCACGCGCACGCACAACGCGCAGCGCCTGGCCGCGGCGGCGCGGCGCGTGCTGCGCGAGGTGCCGGGCAGCACGCTGGCGCGCGACAGCGCCGGGCGCATCACCGACATCGCCATCGATCACAGCGAGTTCGCGCAGCTCGATGAGGCGGCCATCGCACGCGTCGTGGCGCTGATGCAGGACGAGGGCATGAACGCGACCGTCAGCTCCATCCACGTCAACGGCTGGTTCGGCGATCACGACAAGTGGAGCGGTGCGCGCTGGATCGTGCAGCGCCTGCTCGGCCGCGAGCTCGAGGCCGAACGCGCACGCTGGGTCTACGTCGGCGATTCGACCAACGATCAGCTCATGTTCGAGCACTTTCCCTTGAGCGTGGGCGTGGCAAACCTGATGCGCTTCGCGGCGCAACTGCACACCTGGCCGGCGTGGATCAGCGTCGGCGAGCGCGGCCGCGGCTTCGCGGAAGTGGCGCAGCGGCTGCTGGCGGCGCGCGGCCGATGAACGAGCGGCGCGTCTTCGTCACCGCCCTGGCGCTCGCGCTGGGCGCGGCCATCTCGCTCGGCCTGGCGCGCTTCTCCTACGCGCTGCTGCTGCCGCCGATGCGCGCCGAGCTCGGCTGGAGCTACTTCACGGCCGGTGCGATGAACACCGTCAACGCGACGGGTTACCTCGTCGGCGCGCTGCTGCTGCCGCGCGCGCTGGCCAGGCTCGACGCGCGCACGATCTTTCTCGGCGGCGGCTGGGGCGCGGCGCTGCTGCTGGCCTTGCACGGCGTGGCAGGCAGCATGGTGCGCAGCGATGCGCTGCTGTACGCGCTGCGCGGGCTCACCGGCGTGGCCAGCGCGGCCACCTTCGCCAGCGGCGGCCTGCTGGCGGCGCGGCTCGGCCAGCAGCCGGGCGCCAGGCCCTCGCTGGTGCTGGGCCTGTATTACGGCGGCACCGGGCTGGGCATCGTCGCGTCGTCGCTGATCGTGCCGCCGCTCACCTGGCCGGTCGCATGGCAAGGCCTCGCACTGGCGGCGCTGGCGGCCACGCTGGCGATGGGCTGGGGCACGCGGCCGCTGGCGGCGGCACCGATGGCGGCCGCGGCTCGCGGCACGGGCTTTTCCGCGCGCGACTTCGCCTTCGGCCTGGCCGGCTACCTGATGTTCGGCCTCGGCTACATCGGCTACATGACCTTCATCGTCACGCTGCTGCGCGAGCAGGGCGCGAGCGGCGCCACGGTGGTGGCGTTCTACATCCTGCTCGGCTGCGGCGTCATCGCCTCCTCGTGGCTGTGGGCGCCGCTGCTGCAGCGCTACCGCGGCGGCCAGCCGCTTGCGCTGCTCAATGCGCTGCTCGCCGTGGCCACGCTGCTGCCGGTGCTGAGCGCGCATCCGCTGGCGGTATTCGCCTCCGGCGCGCTGTTCGGTGCGGTATTCCTCTCGCTGGTGGCCTCCACCACCGCCCTGGTGCGCCACAACCTGCCGCCGGCGGCGTGGCCGGCGGGCATCGCGGCCTTCACCAGCATCTTCGCGGCCGGACAGATCGTCGGGCCCAGCCTGGTCGGCTGGGTGGCCGATGGCGCGGGCGGCCTGGCGCGCGGGCTGGCGGTGTCGGCCGGCGTGCTGGCGCTCGGGGCGCTGCTCGCCACGCGGCAGCGCGCGCTGAAGCAGCCGCTGTGATCCCGTTCGGGCTGAGCCTGTCGAAGCCCTGCGCGAATCAGCGCGGAATCAGAAAAGCGCGCAGCCGTTCGACCTCCGCCTCCAGCTCGCGCCGAAACGCCGCCTCGCGCGGCGCGCGGCCGGCGACGTAGCCGCAGCGCAGATCGAGGCGGCCCTCCTTGCCGCTCGCCGCGTTGGCCCAGCCGATCACCGCATCACGCCACAACAGCGGCAGCGCGTAGTAGCCCAGCTTGCGCGCCGGCGCCGGCGTGTAGGCCTCGAAGCGGTAGGCCCAGCCCCAGAAGTGCTCGAAGCGGCGCCGATCCCACACCAGCGGGTCGAAGGGGGCGAGCAGGCGCACACGCTCCGCGCTCTCGCGGCGCACGAGGCGCTCGCCGGCCGGCCGGTACCAGTCGATGCCGTCGACACGTTCATGCGCCAGCCGGGCCTTGGCGCGCGCCAGCGCCGCGGCGCGCTCGCCGCGCCACTGCGGCACGCCGCCGCCGAGGTGGCTGAGCAGCTGGCCGAGCGTGGCCAGGGGCAGTGGCGCGTACTTGGCGACGATCACGTCGACCAAGGCGTCGTGCGCCGCGCGCAGGTCGGCGGGCGGCGGCGTCGCCTCGCGCGCCGCATAGAGGCGGATGCCGCCCTCGCGCCGCGCCACGCGCAGCAGGCCGCGGTAGTGCATGCCGTCGAGCAGCTGCGTGCTGGCGTTGGAGGAACCGCCGAACCAGTTGACCGTCTTGCCGTGCGCGAACTGCGCATCCACGTCCTTGGGGTGCACCACGCCGCGCTCGCGCACGAACTCGAGCACCGCATGCGCCTGCTTCCAGCGCGCCCTGGTCCAGGCCGTGCGCGGCTCGCGCGGGTGCATCAGGTGGTGCAGCTCGCGCGGCAGGAAGCCGTAGTTGACGAAGAAATCCTCCTCGATGGCGAGCTTCGGATAGCGGCGCTCGAGGTCGCCGGCGCGGTAGTCGGCGACGCGCTGGCGCAGCGTCAGATCCTGCGCGCGCGCCGGCGCGCGGATCGGGTCGGCCTGCACGAAGCCGAGCTTGGTGATCGCGCGCGGCAGCGTGGTCGGCGTGAAGAAGGTGCGGGCGATGGCGTGACGGCGCAGATCGTCCAGCGTGAGCGGGGGCTTGGGCATGTCCCGATGATGCCGCGGCGCAGGCTCGCGCAGAATCGGCCGCATGAGTGCCCCGGTTCACGATCATCCTGCCCTCGCGGGGCTGCGCGTATTCGAGCGCGGCTGGCTGTCGTCCAACAACATCCTGGTGCAGGCGGCCGAGGGCGAAGAAGGCGCCACGCTGATCGACAGCGGCCACGTCAACCATGCGCAGCAGACGCTCGCGCTGGTGCGCCACGCACTCGGTGAGGCGCCGCTGGCGCGCATCGTCAACACCCATCTGCACAGCGACCACTGCGGCGGCAACGCCACGCTGGCGCGCGCGCTCGGCGCGCGCATCACCATCCCGCCGGGCTTGGCCGAGGCGGTGCGCACGTGGGAAGCGGGCGCGCTCAGCTACGAGGCCACCGGCCAGCTGTGCGAACGCTTCGAGGTGCACGACACGCTGCACCCGGGCGAGCTGCTGCACGCCGGCGGCCGCCGCTTCGAGGTGCTGGCCGCGCCCGGGCACGACCCGGATTCGGTGATGCTGTTCGACGCGACGAACGGCCTGCTGATCTCCGCCGACGCGCTGTGGGAGCAGGGCTTCGGCGTGGTCTTCCCGGAGATGGACGGCGAGCCGGGTTTCGACGACGTCGGCGCGGTGCTCGATGCCATCGCGGCCTTGCCGGTGAAGCTCGTCGTGCCTGGCCACGGCGCGCCCTTCACCGATGTCGAGGCGGCGCTGGCGCGCTCGCGCTCGCGCCTCGCATCGTTTCGTGCCGAGCCGGCGCGCCATGCGAAGCACGGCGTGAAGGTGCTGATCAAGTACCACCTGATGGAGGTGCGCGAACAGAACGAGCAGGACCTGCTGCGCTGGGCGCTTGGCACACCGATGCTCACGGGCGTGTGGCAACGGCACGGGCGCGCGGCGGCCGATTCGGCGGAAGGCTGGTGCGCGCTGCTGGTCGACGAGCTGGTGGGGGCGGGGGCGTTGCGGCGCAAGGGCGGGCGAATCGTCGACGCGTAGCACAGCAGTGCTACATTCGAGGCCTCGGAGGTTCCTATGCCCACCACCACCATCCGGCTGTCCGACGAACTGAAGAGCCAGGTGGCCGATCTGGCAGACGCCAACGGCACCAGCCCGCACAACTACCTGCTCGAGGCCATCGCGGAGAAGGTCGAACGGGACGCTGCGCGGCAGCACTTCCTGACACTCGGGCGCGAGCGTGCCGAGCAGTTCGACCGTACCGGGCTGTCGGTGCCGCTGGAGGAAGTGCGGCGCTACTACCAGGATCTCGCGCGCGGACGCAAGGCGGCGCGCCCGGCTGCGCGCAAGTCGCGCACGCCGGCCTGACGACGATGGCGCGGGTCGAGATCAGCGATCCGGTCTGGGCGGACCTGGACCGGATCGTCGATCACCTGCGCGCGCATGACGCGAACGATCCACTCGGGCGCGTGGACGAGATCCTCGAGGCCTTCGGAATCCTGGCAAGGCACCCGCAGATCGGCCGACCGGTGCGCGATGCCAGCGGGCGGGCGATGCGCGAGCTGGTGATCGGCGAGGGAGCGCACGGGTATGTCGCGCTGTACGAGCACCGGATCGCCTTCGATCTGGTTCTGGTGCTCGCCATCCGCGCGCAGCGCGAGGCGGGCTTCAGGGAGACTTGACCGAGTGCAGGCAAGCGACTTCATCCGCAAGTGGGGCCCGCAGGGCACCGCGCACGAGCTCAACGAACGCGCCGGCGCGCAGGCCCATTTCATCGACCTGTGCCGCGTGCTCGGCATGCCCGAGCCGGCCGACCCCGAGAACTACTGCTTCGAGCGCGGTCTCACCAAGACCGGCAGCGCCGGCGCACGCACCGACGGCTTTGCCGACGTCTGGCTGCGCGGCCATTTCGCCTGGGAGTACAAGGCGCCCGGCAAGAGCCTGGAAGGCGCGCTCAAGCAGCTGATGATGTATGCGCTGCCGCTCGAGAACCCGCCGCTGCTGGTGGTGAGCGACCGGCTGCGCATCGAGATCCACACCCACTTCACCGGCACGCCGAGCGAGAAGCACGTCTTCGCGCTCGACGAGATGGGCCGCCCCGAGGTGCAGCAGCGCCTGCGCGCGCTGTGGACCGATCCGGAGGCCTTCCGCCCCCGGCGCAGCAACCGCGACATCACCGAGGAGGCCGCGCGCACCTTCGCCGGCACCGCCGAGCGGCTGCGCGACGCCGGCGTGCCGGCCGCCGAGGTGAGCCACTTCCTCACGCAGTGCCTGTTCTGCTTCTTCGCCGAAGACGTGGGCTTGCTGCCCTCGCGCCTGTTCGAGCGCCTGGTGGGCGTGAACGTCGACGCGAAGCAGATGCGCGCGCAGCTCGGCAAGCTGTTCGAGGCGATGCGCGACGGCGGCCTGTTCGGCGTGGATGCCGTGCCCTGGTTCAACGGCGGCCTGTTCAAGAGCGTCGCCGTACCTGAACTCATGCCCGAGGACGTGGCCGCGCTCAAGACGGCCAGCGCGCTGAACTGGAGCGCCATCGACCCGAGCATCTTCGGCACGCTGTTCGAACGCGGGCTCGACCCCGCCAAGCGCAGCCAGCTCGGCGCGCACTACACCGACCCGGCCACCATCCTGCGCCTCGTCGAGCCGGTGGTGCAGCGCCCGCTGCTGGCCGAGTGGGCGACGCACAAGGCGCAGGTGGCGGCGGCGATCGCCAGGAGCAGGAAGCACGGCGACAAGGCGTGGCGCGACGCGCAGGCGGCCTTCGTCGGTTTCCTCGAGCGGCTGAAGGCCTACCGCGTGCTCGATCCGGCCTGCGGCAGCGGCAACTTCCTCTACCTGGCGCTCAAGTGCCTGAAGGACATCGAGCACCAGGTGAACCTCGAGGCCGAGGCGCTCGGCCTGGAGCGCCAGCACGACGTGACCGGGCCGCACAACGTGCTGGGCATCGAGCTGAACGAATATGCCGCCGAGCTGGCGCGCGTGACGGTGTGGATCGGCGAACTGCAGTGGCGCATCCAGCGCGGCTACGGCTTCAAGACGCAGCCGGTGCTGGAGCCGCTGGATCACATCGAGTGTCGCGATGCGGTGCTCGCCACCCACCCCGTTCGGGCTGAGCCTGTCGAAGCCGCGTGGCCGAGGGCGGATGCGGTGGTGGGGAATCCGCCGTTCCTTGGAACCAAGAAGCAATGGAGCGAGCTCGGCGTCGAGTATTCGGAGCGCTTGCGCGCTGCGTATGCGGGCCGCGTTCCGGGCTTCGCCGACCTCGTGTGCTACTGGTTCGAGAAGGCACGCGGGCAGATCGAGAACGGCGAGTTGCAGCGCGCCGGGCTCGTCGCGACGAACTCGATCCGCGGCGGTGCCAACCGCGAGGTGCTGGATCGGGTCTGCGCATCGACGCGCATCTTCGAGGCGTGGAGCGATCTCGATTGGGTGAACGATGGTGCGGCGGTGCGGGTCTCCTTGGTGGGGTTCGGCCAGAGCGCGCAAGCGGCGACGCTCGATGGCCAGGCGGTTGGTGATATTCACGCCGATCTGACGGCCGACGTGAACCTGACCCTTGCCGCGAAGCTCCCTGCGAATACCTCGTGCGCCTTCGTCGCAACAGTCAAGGCCGGCGCCTTCGACGTTTCAGGCCAGCAGGCGCGTGCCTGGCTGCGCGAGCCCAACCCGCATCGCCGCTCGAACGCAGAAGTTGTGAAGCGCTGGGCCAACGGCATGGACATGACGCGGCGCTGGTCGGACACCTGGATCATCGACTTCGGTGTCGACATGCCGCATGCCGAAGCGGCGCTGTTCGAGGCGCCGTTCCGGCTCGTCGAAGCTGTCGTTCGGCCGGAACGCGAGAAGACGCGAGCCGAACGAGAGCGGCGCAACTGGTGGCTGATGGCGCGTCCGATTCCTGCAATGCGTCGCGCGCTGGTGAACCTGCCGCGCTTTGCTGCAACTCCGGTCGTCGCAAAGCATCGCCTGTTCGTGTGGATGGATCGCTCCGTACTGGCCGATCATCAGCTCGTCGTCACCGCCCGCGCCGACGACACCACCTTCGGCACGCTGCACAGCCGCTTCCACGAACTCTGGTCGCTGCGCATGTGCACCTGGATGGGCGTCGGCAACGATCCACGCTACACGCCCACGACCTGCTTCGAGACCTTCCCCTTCCCCGCCGGCCTCACCCCCGCCGACACCGCGCACCAGCGCACCGAAGCGCTGCCCGATGGCGCGCTGATCCCGGCCGGTCTGCCGAGCGAAATCCGCGCACACGCCTTGCCAATCGCCCGCGCCGCCAAGCGCCTCGTCGATCTGCGCGACGCCTGGCTCAACCCGCCCGAGTGGACCGAGCGCATCCCCGAGGTCATCCCACTCGGCATGGACAAGAGCCCGTACCCCGATCGCATCGTCGCCAAGGCCGGCTTCGAGAAGGACGTCGCCAAGCGCACGCTCACCAATCTCTACAACCAGCGCCCCGCCTGGCTCGCGCAGGCGCACGAGGTGCTCGATGCGGCCGTCGCCGCCGCCTATGGGTGGAGCGACTACACGAACGCCATGCCCGACGACGAGATCCTGCGCAGGCTGCTGGCGCTGAACCTGGCGCGGGCCGAGGCGCAGCAGTTGCGCTGAAGGCGGGCAACCTCGATCATCCGCCCATGACGCCGCCGCTCGCTCGGCCCTCGATCCGCGGCGCAGCGACTTCGATTTCATCGCCCGTACCTTCGCCGCGCCGTGAATGCGATCCGGCGTGATCTGTCTGTCCGAACGACTGCCGAAGCATCTTGACGATGCGCTGTATGCGGCGCAGCGGGCGGAGTGGAAGCGAAGCCACCCCGCGAGGCCGCCTGGGGCGAACTGATCCATAACGCGCCCATAACGCCCACCTCCCTACAACCTGCGCATTCGAGTGTTCCTGGAGGGAACGATGCGCACGACAAGAAGGACTTCGTGGGGGTGGTGGCAGCGGCTGGCGGTGCTGCTGTTGCCGCTGGCGCTGGGTGCGTGCGGGGGCGGTGGCGGCGAGGGCGCGCCGGGCGGCGCCGGCACCGCCACCGGCGAGGCCACGGTCGGCGCCGCCGGCGGCCGGCTGGCCCATGCCGACGGCGTGGTGCTCGAGGTGCCGGCCGGTGCCATGAGCGACACGCTGACGCTGCGCATCGCGCGCGACACCACCGGCATGAACGCCGCGCTGCTGGGCGTGGCGCCGAACCCCGCGCTGTCGGTGGACCTGAGCCCCACCTACGCGCTCACGCCGCACGGCACGCATTTCGCCGCGCCGGTGGATCTGCGCATTCCGCTGGACGCCGCCGCGGCCCGGGGCCCCGGCGTGCTGGTGGTGCTGCGCACCGAGCCCGGCAGCGGCAGCTGGGAGATGCTGCCCGTGGCCAAGGTGGAGAACGGCGCGGCGGTGGTGGCCATCGACGGCTTCTCCTACTACAAGGCGGTGCGCGTGCTGCAGATGCCCGGCCTGCCCGCCGGCCCGCAGGTGCCGGTGATGAGCGCCACGCTGGGCGGCGCAGGGCCCGAGACCTACTCCATCCCCAGCACGGCTTTTCCCAACAACCAGCACCGGCGCTTGTATGGCGAGATCACCAGCCGTGCGCAGGTGCTGCGCTATGCCGGCCACCTGGAAGGCGTGCCGGCCGCCTGCGCCGCCATCACCCTCAATGGCGCATACCGCTACCCGAAGGCCGCGCGCGCCGAGGACGCCAATGGCGGCCAGTACGGCCCGGGCGTCGACGCCGAGATCGCGCGCACCGTGGCCACCGCCGGCAGCACCGTGGTCGACGGCCAGACGCGTGCCACGCTGGATTTCGGCTTCGACCTGAACATCGACAACGCGCCCTTCAAGGCCAACGTGTTCCAGGACCTGCGGGCCGGCTCGAACACCGGGCCCACGCCCGCGGTGGCGGTGTCGTTCAACGCCTGGGCCACCTGCAGCACGCCCTTCGATCTGGGCGGCGGCAACGTCGTCGGCAGGCTGCAGGTCATACCCGGGGTCGAGCGCCGGGCCATCGATCCGGCTTCCCCCGACTGGGTGGCGCTGGACGACAAGGGCTGGACCTGGGCCACCGTCCTGTACAAGGTGGACTACCTGCCCCGCGGCTTCACCTCGCACCCCAGCGACGCCACCGTTGCGGTCGGCACGCCGGCGAGCTTCTCCACCAGCGCCTGGCCCACGCCGGTGGGCGAACAGCGCATCGAGTGGTGGCGCTCGAACAACGAGGGCGGCAGCTGGACGCGGGTGCGCACCAGCATCGTTCCGGTCAGCGACACGGCCGACACCTACACGCTGCCGAGCGTGGCCGTCACCGACCACAACGCGCTGTTCCGCGCCCGGCTGTGCGCGGTGCCGCGCCAGGCCGGCGTGGCCGAGGCCTGCGAGGACGGCATCGCCGCGCGCCTGACCGTGCTGCAAGGCGTGGCGGCCGCCACCTTCACCCAGCAGCCGCGTGCGCTGCTGGTGCGCACAGGGCAGACCGCCTCGCTGAGCGTGCAGGCGACGGGCATGCCCGCGCCCACGCTGCGCTGGCAGAGCCGCCCGGCCAATTCGAACGGCGCCTGGGCCGACGTGGCCGGCGGCACGGGCGCGGCCGGCGCCAACTACAGCACCGCGCCGCTGACCGTCGCCGACAACGGCCTGCAGCTGCGCGCAGTGGCCAGCAACCTGGTCGGCGAGGTGGCGAGCGTGCCGGTGACGGTGTCGGTCAGCGACGTCGACGTCGCGCCGAGCATCCAGACCCAGCCCGCCGCGCTCAGCGTGGTGGCCGGCAGCGAGGCCGTGTTCGCTGTGGCAGCGCGCGGCACCGAGGCGCTGAGTTACCAGTGGCGTCGCGGCGGCCAGCCGATCGCCGGGGCAAACGCGCCGGTGCTCAAGCTCGCGGCCGTCTCCAGCGCGGACGCCAGCGGTTACTCCGTGCTGATCAGCAATGCCGCCGGCAGCGTCGTGAGCGATGCCGCCGCGCTGACGGTGAGCGCCGGCGCCGCGCCCGCGGTGGCGCCGACCATCGTCACCCAGCCCGTCTCGGTGCTCACGCACGTGGGCAACACGGCCACCTTCGGCGTCGGCGTGGCCGGCACCGGGCCGATCGCCTACCAGTGGCTCAAGGCCGGCCAGCCGATCGCCGGGGCCACCGCCGCCACCTACAGCGTGGCCAGCGCCACGCTGGCCGACGACGGCAGCTACGCCGTGCGCGTGAGCAACGCGGCCGGCAGCGTGACGAGCTGGAACGTGGTGCTCACCGTCAACGAGGCGGTGCAGCCGCAGGCGCCGGCGATCACCACCCAGCCGTCGCCGCAGCTGCAGCTGCCCGGCGGCAGCGCCACCTTCGCGGTGGCGGCCAGCGGCTCGGGGCCGATCAGCTACCAGTGGCTGAAGAACGGCGCGCCGATCGCCGGCGCCACCGGTTCGGTGCTGACGCTTGCGGGCGTCACCGGCAGCGATGCCGGCAGCTACGCCGTGAGCGTGGGCAACCCGCTGGGCAGCGTCACCAGCAATGCCGCCGCGCTCACCGTCGTCGGCGCGCCGGTGATAGCCACGCAGCCCGCGGCGCAGAGCGTCACGGCCGGCGCCTCGGCCAGCTTCGGCGTGTCGGCCAGTGGCGCTGTCCTGCGCCACCAGTGGACGCTCAACGGCGTGGCCATCGTCGGCGCCACCGACAGCAGCTACGTCACGCCCGCCACCACGCTGGCCGACAACGGCGGCGTCTACGGCGTGGTGGTCTACAACGGCGCGGGCATCGTCTTCAGCCAGGGCGCGGTGCTGAGCGTGGCCGCGCCGCCGGCGGCCTCGCCCGAGGACAAGATCGCCGCCGGCCTCAACCACACCTGCGCCATCGACCGCAGCGACACGCTGTACTGCTGGGGCAACGGCGTCAACGGCGAACTCGGCAACGGCTCCACCGGTTTCCGTGACGTGCCCACGCGCATGCGCGGCCTGGGCGCCGTCAAGGCGGTGGCGGCGGGCAGCTGGGCCACCTGCGCCATCGACAGCGCCGACGCGCTGTGGTGCTGGGGCTCGATGGGTGACGTGGTGCCGGCGCAGCTGTCGGCCGCCGGCGTGCGCGTGCGCGCGGTCGGCCTGGGCTCCGACCACGGCTGCTACGTGGACGCCGCCGGCCAGGTCTACTGCTGGGGCAACACCAGCTTCGGCAAGCGCGGCGACCTGAACCCGGGCGACACGCCCAACCCGGTGCGGCGCGCCGACGACAGCCTGCTGCGCGACGCGGTGGCGGTGGCGATCGGCATCAACCACAGCTGCGCGCAGCTGGCCGACGGCTCGGTGTGGTGCTGGGGCGCCGACGTCGCCTTCGGCATCCACGACAAGGCCACGCGCGTGATGCGCCGCCTGCCCGACGGCTCGCGCATGGACTTCACGGCCACCGGCCGCGTGGTGGCCGGCCGCTACCACAGCTGTGCGCTCGAGAGCAGCACGGGCCAGCCGATGTGCTGGGGCCACAACGAGCAGGGCCAGCTCGGCGACGGCAGCACCCTCTCGCGCGACGACGCCATGCCCGCGGACCTGTTCGGCGGCCTCAGCCTGGCCGCCGGCGCCACGCACACCTGCGCGATCCGCACCAGCGACATGTATTGCTGGGGCTACGGCTTCATGGGCAACGGCGCCGAGCGCGAGACGCTGCTCGCGCCGGTGGCGGCCGGCCGCGTCGGCGCCTACTTCAACAGCGCCGATCCGCCGCTGGCGGCCGCCGCCGGCGAGCGCCACACCTGCGCGCTGCGCACCAGCGGCGACGTGCAGTGCTGGGGCTGGAACAACGCCGGCCAGGCGGGCAACGGCAGCTTCAGCGACACCGTCAACGTGCTCGTGCCGACCAGCACCACGCTGGGCGCGCAGTTCTGGCGGCGCTGAGCCATGGCGAACCGCATCCGAAGCGCCCGGCTGGCCGCGGCCTTGCTGCTCGCGGGTGGCGCCGTGTCGGTGCCGCTGGCCGCGGCGGCCGACCCCGAACGCGCGCCGCCGATCACCGCGCAGACCTGGATGAAGACCGCGGCGAGCTACTCGCACTGGGGCAGCAACTTCAAGCTCGCCGAGCTGGCCAAGCTCTCCGGCGGCCAGGGCTACGCGCGGCGCAGCTGGCAGTTCGGCACCGACGGGCGCTACCGCTTCCGCGTCGAGGTCTGGTCGATGACCTACAAGCCGAAGGAGCTGTCGGGCATCGAGGACACCGGCCGCTGGCGCATCGAGGGCGACCGCGTGATCGTCGAGCCCGAGCGCGCCGTGGCCTACGTCGAAGACAAGGAGACGCGCCAGCGCCTGCACGAGCAGCCGGCGCAGACGGCGCCCACGGTGTACGTCGGCCGCATGCACTGGCTGTCCGGCATGGGCGCGTGGTACCTGGTGCTCGCGCCGCAGGACGGCCGGCCCACGCTGCGCGAGGGTGACTTCGACAACCAGCCGGGCTTCCCGAACGCCTACTTCTACGGGCCGCCGCCGAAGGTGGGCGGCTGAACGCCATGGCACGAACGACGAATCACTGGCCGCGCCTGCTGGCGGCGTGCCTGAGCGGCGTCGCCCTGCACCCGGCCCCGGCCGCCGACAAGGGGCTGGCCGTCGCGGTGCGGGGCTTCACGGGCGCGGGGTCGGCCGACACCGTCGCCGTGGCGCCGGGCATCACCGATCTGCTCAGCGGCGCCTTGAGCGAGATGACGCAGCCCTGCACGGTGCGCGTCACCGAATGGCGGCGGCGCGGCGAGCTGCTGAAGGAGGTCGAGCTCGGCCGCTCGCGTTATGCCGACCGCTCGAGCTTCGCGGTGCCCGGCCAGGCCACGCAGCCCGACGTGTTCATCGACGGCACGCTGAACGAGCGCAACGGCAGCGTGGCCTGGACCGTCAAGGCCGTCGACGCGGTGACCGGCTCGACGCTCGCCGAGGAGCGCGGCAGCGTGCCCGCCGGCCAGTTGCTCGACAGCCCCGACACGATGGCGCGCCGCCTGGGCGAGAAGCTGTGCAAGCGCCGCGCGGGCTGGCGCATCAGCGGGCAGATCGACGAGGCCAGCGTCACCGGCGTCGTCTGCGGCCGGCTCGACCGGCCGTTCACCGCGAGCTCGCCCGAAGTGGCCGGGCAGTGGCAGTTCACGCCGGCCGGGGCCGCGGGCGGCAAGTTCAGCTACAGCGCGGCGGATGTCGGCGGCGTCAGGGGCTCGGGCGCGGGCAGCTACCGCGTGCTCGCGGGCGGCGCCGCCGACGCGCCGGTGACGCTCAAGCTGTCCGGCACCGGCTCGATCCACTCGCCGCTGGGCACGTTCTCGGCCGAGATCACCGAGGCCTTGACGCTGACGCCGATCCCGAGCTGCGAGCGCGTCGGCGACCGCTGAATCCCTTCACCAAGGAGATGCCATGAGACTGCTTGCCCTGGCCGCGATGCTGGCCGCCTCGACCGGTGCACTCGCCCAGGTCGCGTTCGCGCCGGCCGGTGCGCGGGCCGTGCTGACGGTCGAGTACGCGTACAAGTCCGAGGGCCGCGTGGCCGACAAGTACGACTCGCGCGAATGGCGCGTGCTGCGCAGCGCCTCGCTGACGAGCGAGCTGGCGGCGGCCAAGCCGACCGAGCTGTCGTCGGTGAATGCGCCGGACGCGGCCCAGGCGGCCAAGACCCAGCGCGCCGTCGCCCAGGGCGAGGCGATCGCCGCGCACCTGGGCACCTCGGCCGCGGGGCTGCAGGCCGCGGCGGAGAAGTGCGGCGACGACGAGGCCTGCCTGCAGAAATTCGCGATGCAGCTGGCCGCCACCGGCGCTGCGCGCCCGAAGGAGCAGACCCAGCGCCTGGCGCGCGAGACCGGCGAGGCACTCAAGCCCGGCGCGCTGCGCTACCAGCTGTGGAAGGCGACGCTGCAGAAGGGCAGCTACTCGGTCAGCGAGGACGTGCGCATCGTGCATGCCGATCCGATCTGCATGTCGCTGCCCGGCGCGCGTTGCCACCGCAGCGAGGAGCGTCGCGGCAGCGGCGCGCTCGTGCCGGCCGGCTCGCGCCCGATCGATCTCGCCGGCTTCGCCCACGCCGAGCTGGATGCGCAGAAGAACACGCTGAGCCTGCGCCTGCCGATCCCGCTGGGCGTGCTGCCCTACACCGAGACCATCGTCACCGACGAGCCCAAGGGCACGCACGACCACGAGCCGCCGCGCGGCCCGGTGCGCCGCGAGCTGGACTTCCGCGCGCTGCGCGACATCGCGCCGTTCACCGTGCCGCTGCAGGGCGGCTGGAAGAGCCAGTCGGGCGAGTTCAGCGTGAAGCTCAAGGGCGAGCGCGACGAGGGCGGCACGCTGGCTGTGCGCTGGCGCTTCGCGGCGCCCTAACGGGCGCATAACGCCCCGGCTCCTACAACCGCGGGCATCGAACACATGCGGGAGAACTACGAGATGGATGCGAGGAACCGGGCTTCACGGCCGTGGGGCGGCGCGCTGGCGTCGCTGCTCTTGTCGGTGGCGCTGGCCGCCTGCGGCGGCGGCGGCGATGGCAACAGCGGTGTCGCGCCGGCCGGCCCCGGCGCGGCCAGCGGCTCCGCCACTCTCGGCGCGGCCGGCGGCAGCGTCGTCGAGGCCAGCGGAGCGCGGGTGGAGGTGCCGGCCAGTGCGCTGGCGGTCGACACCACCATCCGCATCGCGCAGGACGGCAGTGGCGCGCCGGCGCTGCCCGAGGGCGTGACCGCGGTGTCGCCCGTGTACGCATTGACCCCGCATGGTTCGAACTTCGCGGTACCGGTCAAGGTCAGCCTGCCTTTGCCCAACCGAACCCTGGCCGAGGGGGAGCAATGGGTGCTCTACAAGGCCAGCCCTGGCGGCACCTGGTCGGTGCTGGGCGACGCCGTGGTGGCCGACGGGAACATCTCGGCCGCGGTGTCGTCGTTCTCGTACTTCGCCGTCGGCATCATCAGCATCAGGCAATCCACCGCAACGCCTTTCTCGCCGACGTTCCAGTTCGAGTGCCCGAACCAGGTCAACACGGTGTGCCAGCCGGGCGGCTTCGGCCCGGGCACGGGGGCCGTGTATGGCGCGGTGCACGTGCGCGTGGCCATGAGCTCCAACGGCGGGGCCCTGCCCGCGGCCTGCAACCCGCAGGCCGCGCGTCTCGAATACGTCTTTCGCCTGCGCACCTACACGCCGGCGGTGGGCAGCAGCCCCGCGAGATGGATCGACGGCGCGGTGGTGACGGGCCAGGCCCCGGTGGCCAGCAACACCACCGACCTCCGCCTGGTGCCCGACCTCCGCAACTCGCCCTTCCCGGGCCAGACGTCCTGGTACGGCGACGTGCGCCTGGCCTGCGACGCCGGCAACGGCCGCCCGGCCTATAGCGCCTCGCTGTGGGATCGCAACCGCATGGGCGACCTGCAGTTCGACTACGCACAAGGCGCCAGCACCAGCGTGCTCAACACCCGCGTGGAACTGCTGCGCGCCGCGCCCGCCGTGCGCGACGGCTTCGCGCGCGTGGAGGCCATCGCTTCGGGCGGCTACAGCCTGTCGGTCCAGGGTTATGGCGACTCGGCGACCGACACCTCGCTGCGCTACATCTGGCCCCAGGCCAACCGCCCGGAAGCCTCGGCCTGGGTGGACTGGGAGCGCAGCGACGACGATGGCGCCACGTGGACGACCATCGGCCACGCCGACCAGGCCGATGCCGAGCGTGACCCCTCGGGTGGCGGCAGCGCCATCTCGGGCTGGTGGTGGCGCGTGGCCCTGACCTATCGCGCCAACCTGCCGGGAACGTCGGAAGTCATCAAGCTGCGCGCCGTCGGCTGCGCCAAGGGCCGGGCGTTGGCGCAGAACGTGGTGGACCGGGCCGTCGGGCCCCAAGCCACCACCGAGGTCACCAACTGCCAGCGCAGCGCGGTGATTACCGTACGGCCCACGCTGGCCCAGGGCGACCCGCCGCGCTGGGTGCAGACGCCGCGTGCCGTGCTGGTGCGCACCGGGCAGACGGCCAGCTTCAATGCCGTGGCCGAGGGCACGCCCGCACCCACGCTGCAGTGGCAGACGCGCGCTGCGAACAGCAGCGGCGACTGGACCGACATCGCCGGCGCCACGGGCGCCAGCCACAGCACCGCCGTGCTCGGCCCGGCCGACAACGGCCGGCAGTTCCGCGTGACGGCCGCCAACGCGGCCGGCAACATCGAGAGCCCGCCGGTCACCGTGTCGGTGAGCGACGCGGATGTCGCGCCCACCGTCACCACGCAGCCCGCCTCGATCGCGGTGCCCGCCGGCGGCGACGCGGTGTTTGCCATCGCCGCTCGCGGCACGGAGGCGTTGAGCTACCAGTGGCGCTTCAACGGCAACGCCATCACCGGTGCCAACGCGCCGGTGCTCAAGCTCGCTGCGGTCACGGGCGCGCAGGCCGGCCGCTACAGCGTGCTGGTCAATAACGGCGCGGGCAGCGCCACCAGCAGCGAGGCCACGCTGGACGTCACCGCCGGTACGCCGGCCGCCGTGGCGCCCACCGTCGTCACCGCACCCGCCGCGGTGACGGTGAATGTGGGCAACACCGCCACCTTCGCCGTGGGCGTGGGCGGCACGGCACCTTACGCCTACCAGTGGCTCAAGGACGGCCAGCCGATCGAGGGCGCCACCGCGGCCTTCTACAGCCTGGCTGCGGCCACCGCCGGCAACGCGGGCAGCTACTCGGTGCGCGTCACCAACGCCGCCGGCAGCGTCACCAGTGCCGCGGCCACGCTCAGCGTCGTCGACAGCCCGGCGCCGGTGGCGGCGGCCATCACCACCCAGCCCTCGCCGCAGGTGCAACTGCCCGGCGGCAGCGCCACCTTCGCGGTGGCCGCCAGCGGCACGGGGCCGCTGGCCTACCAGTGGCTGAAGAACGGCACGCCGATCGCGGGAGCGACCGGCGCAGTGCTGGTGCTCACGGGCGTGACGGGTGGTGATGCCGCCAGCTATGCGGTCACCGTGACGAACGGCCTGGGCAGCGTTGCCAGCAACGGTGCCACGCTCACTGTCATCGGCGCGCCGGCCATCACATCGCAGCCTGCGGCGCGCAGTGTCACGGCCGGTGCCACGGCGACGTTCAGCGTCACCGCCACCGGCAGCGGCCTGGGGTACCAGTGGACGCGCGACGGCGTGGCCATCGCCGGCGCCACGGCAGCCAGCTACACCACGCCGCTGCTCGACGTGGCCGACAGCGGCTCGAGCTACGCCGTCATCGTCTACAACGGCGCCGGCGTGGCCGTCAGCACACCCGCGCTGCTGACGGTCTCGGCCGCGCCCGCGGTCTCGCCGGCCCTGGCGCGCGGCAAGATCGCCGCGGCCTACCTGCACACCTGCGCCATCACCGCCGCCAACGCGGTGGCCTGCTGGGGCCACAACACCTCGGGGCAGATCGGCACAGGCAACGTGGCCGCGCGCTCCACGCCCTACGTGTGGTCGCTGCCGGAAGCCGCGGTGTCGGTGTCCGCCGGTGCCAACGGCAGCTGTGCCGTCACCGTCAGCGGCAACGTCTGGTGCAGCGGCTCGCCGCTGAACACCCTCGTGCCCACGCAGCTCAGTGGCTTCAGCGGCGTGCGCCAGGTGGCCGTGGGCCAGATGCACACCTGCGTGCTGGCCAGCGACGCTGCCGTCTGGTGCTGGGGTGCCAACGGGGCGGGCATGCTGGGCAACGGCGGCACCTCGCCCAGCGCCACGCCGGTGCGGGTGCAGGCGGCCGACGGCACCGCTCTGGCGGGCGTGCAGGCCATCCAGGCCGGCCTGACCCACACCTGCGCCACGGACGACAACTACGACGTGCACTGCTGGGGCAACAACAGCTCGGCGCAAGCGGGAGCGACCGCGGGCACCGACGCGCTGCGCGCCACGCTCGTCACCGGTGCCAAGTACACCGACCACCTGGCCCTTGGCGGGCGCTTCAGCTGCGCCTACATCGGCGAGGGCGGCGTGGTCAGCTGCTGGGGCTTGGCGCTGGACGGCAGCAACACCATGAGCCCGACGGCCAGCGCCGTGTTCAGCAGCAGCCCCGCCGCCGTGGGCGCGGGCGAGGCCATGGCCTGCGCCATCACCGACGGCGGCGCCGTCTACTGCTGGGGCACCGGGATGATGGGCAACGGCAACGTCAACGAGAACCAGTGGTCGCCCACCGCGGTGAGCGGGCTCACCGGCGCGCTCGCGATGGCCGGCGGCCAGGGCCACAGCTGTGTGCTGCGCACCGGCGGCTCGTTGCTGTGCTGGGGCAGCAACTCCGACTACCAGCTGGGCACCGGCGACAGCGTCGCGCGCAACACCCCCAACGCGGTGAGCATCGCCGGCGGCTTCTGGCAGCCGTAAGGCCCGCCCTGCGTTCACACCAGACTGCGGAGATCCCATGCATCCATTCCTTCAGACCTCATCGTCATGCCGCTCGGCGCTGGCAGCAATCCTGCTGCCGCTCGGCGCTGGCAGCAATCCTGCTGCCGCTCGTGCTCACCGCCTGCGGCGGCGGCGATGGCGGCAACAGCGGCGTCGCGCCGCAGATCACCACGCAGCCGCTCGCGCTCACCGGGCTGGTCGGCGAATCCGTGCAGTTCAGCGTGGCCGCCAGCGGCACGCCGGCCCCGGCCATCGCCTGGCTGCTGGACGGCACGACGCTGGCCGACGGCGCGCTCGCGGCCGGCCGCTGTGCCGGTGCCACGGTCTCGGGCGCGGCCACCGCCACCGTCACGCTGGCCGCCTTGCCGCAGGCCTGCGACGGCGCCACGCTGCGCGCGCGGGCCAGCAACGGCAGCACGCCCGACGCGCTCAGCAACGAGGTGACGCTCACGGTGCACTCACGGCCCCAGGTGCTGACGGCGCCGGCCGACCTGCGCGTCGCTGCGCCGGCCGCGGCCAGCTTCAGCGTGCAGGCCGGCGGCCGCCCGGCACCGACGATCCAGTGGCAGGTGAGCACCGACGCCGGCGAGCACTGGAGCGACGTTCCCGGCGCCACCGCCGCGCAGTACACGATCGAGGCCACCTCGGCCGCCGACAACGGCAAGCGCGTGCGCGCGATGCTCTCCAACGTGCACGGCAGCACCGCCAGCAACGCCGCGCAGCTGACGGTCGACGCGATCACGCCCGCCACGCTCACGCTCGTGGCCGGCAACCTGGGCGGCCCGGGCAGCGTCGACGGCAGCGGGGCGGCCGCGCGCTTCTACGAGCCGGCCGCCGTGGCCCGCGACGCGGCCGGCATCGTCTACGTGGCCGACACGCGCAATCACACCATCCGCAGGATCACGCCCGCCGGCGCGGTCGACACGCTGGCCGGCGCCGCGGGCGACCGCGGCAGCAGCGACGGCATCGGCGCCGCCGCGCGCTTCGACAACCCGATGGCGCTGGCCGTGGACGCGGCCGGCAACATCGTCGTCGCCGACACCGGCAACCGCACGATCCGCCGCATCACGCCCGACGGAACGGTGAGCACCGTGGCCGGCGCGGCCGGGCAGTCCGGCAGCGCCGATGGCGCGGCGGCGCAGGCGCGCTTCGCCAGCCCCGTGGCGCTGGCCTTCGACGCCGCGGGCCGCCTGGTGGTGGCCGATGCCGACAACTGCACGCTGCGCCTCGTGGGCGCCGACGGCGCGGTGAGCACGCTGTCGGGTGCGGCCGGCGACTGCGGCAGCGCAGACGGGCCCGCCGCCGGCGCGCGGCTGAGCTTCCCCGGCGCGCTGGCGCTGGCCAGCGACGGCGTGCTCTACGTGGCCGATCGCGGCAACGCCACGCTGCGCCGCGTGGCCGCCGACGGCGCGCTGGCCACGCTGGCCGGCGTGGCCGGCGAGCCGGGCACGACCGACGGCAACGGCAGCGCCGCGCGCCTGGGCGACGTGGCCGGCCTGGCCGCGGGTGCGGGCGGCAGCCTGTGGCTGAGCGAGGCACAGAACGGCACGCTGCGCCGCTGCACGGCCGCGGGCGACGTGAGCACCGTCGTCGACTATCCGGCGCTGGGCAGCGGCGATGCGCCGCGCTTCAACCGCCCGGGCGGGCTGGCGGCCGACGGCAGCGGCGGCGTGCTGCTGGCCGACAGCGGCAACCACGTGCTGCGCACCGTCACGCCGGGCGGCGTGGTGGGCACGCTGGCCGGTGCCGCGGCGCTCAGCGGCAGCAGCGACGGCGCAGGCGCCGCGGCGCGCTTCTACGCCCCGCGCGGCCTGGCGCTCGACGCCGCGGGCAGGCTGCTGGTGGCCGACACGCAGAACCACACCGTGCGCCGCATCGCGGCCGACGGCAGCGTGAGCACCGTCGCCGGCAGCGCCGGCAGCCCCGGCACGGCGCAGCTCAATGCGCCCGCCGCGGTGGCGGCGGACGCGGCCGGCAACGTCTACGTGGCCGACGTCGGCAACCACGTCATCCGCAAGATCAGCGCGGCCGGCGCGATGAGCGTGCTGGCCGGCAAGCCCGGCGTCTCCGGCAGCGCCGACGGCCCCGCCGACGCGGCGCGCTTCTTCGTGCCCTACGGCGTGGCCGTGGACGGCGCCGGCAACGTCTACGTGGCCGACACCGGCAACCAGCTGGTGCGCCGCATCGCGCCCGACGGCACGGTGAGCACGCTGGCCGGCTCGGCGCGCGCGGCCGGCAGCGCCGACGGCGCCGGCTCGGCGGCGCGCTTCAACGGCCCGTTCGCGCTGGCCTTCGACGGCAGCCGCCTGTGGGTGGCCGACCGCAACGGCCGCACGCTGCGCCAGGTGACGCTCGACGGCAGCGTGAGCACGCTGGCCGGCCGCGCCGGCGAGGCGGGCAGCAGCGACGGCCCCGGCACGCTGGCGCGCTTCGCCGCGCCCGAGGGGCTGGCCTTCGACGCCGCCGGCAACGCCTACGTGGCCGACAGCGGCAACGGCACCGTGCGCCGCGTCACCCCCGGCGGCGTGGTGAGCACGGTGGTCGGCACGCCGGGCCGCAGCGGCGTGCGCCTGGGCGCCGACGGCCGCCTGGCT